>ENA-OQKY01001282-OQKY01001282.1-human-gut-metagenome-genome-assembly--contig:-NODE-1282-length-15390-cov-2.846229_pt1 | contig 15390 bp, 18 predicted proteins | sample MGYA00242652_ERZ504805 | MGnify/ENA primary metagenome ERZ504805 (study PRJEB26092, sample SAMD00036400) | human gut metagenome | host: Homo sapiens | study: EMG produced TPA metagenomics assembly of... | reverse complement strand
ACAAAAGAAACACTTACTTTTATTTTTTCGCCGAATCCTTTTCTGAACTTTGGCTTATATATACTATTTTCCTGTATTGGCTTTGGTATCTATAATATTTTCCTGATACAGATGATATACATTATAAAAAACGAATTCATGTTTAGAGCTTTCTCTTTATTGAATTTTATATTATCTCTTATTTCAGTAATCATGTTCAAGCAAATATTCCTTCAAACAGGTCTAAGCAATGAATTAGCCGGCGTGATTTCCAGTTTCATTACGCCAATGAATTTACTAACACCAGGATTACTATTTGAATGCTATGGTCTATTATCTTTTACCTTATCAGCAATATTTTATATAGCATTATCCATTGTATTATGGAAAATATCATATAGGAGTATGATGCAAAATGGTTGATATATTGAAAAAAACATATATTAATAAATATATCCTTTTATTTGCAATCACTACCTGCTTATCTTTTTACTTTTTTTATGTGAGTAATCTATCTCTGGATGTATGGTTATTTACTTCAAAATATATATTTATATATTCAAATATTGTTTTTTCAATTTTCGCATTAAAAAGAATAAGTTTAATCAAAGCTGTGAGCACTCATATGAAAATAAGATTAAAGGATGAAGGTTTTACCTTATTCCTTATAAAAAGTATATTCATAAATATATTGATCTACTTTGTAATGACTTATTCCGTTTTCTTTTATAACCTTTTCTTTTGTAAAGATTACTTGCTTCTATTTTTATATTTTTTGATAAACCTGCTCATGCAATTTATCAACGAATGCATCATTATGTTTATTCTATATAAAAATAAAAGTGCTGCTTTATTATTACTTACACTATTCAATAATTTTCTAATACAATTCCTAATTTTAGAAAACATAGTCAATTAAAGACAAGGAGAACAAAAAATGCTAAAATTAAACTCGATAAATAAAGCCTTTAAACATCAAACCGTACTTAATGATATCAATTTAGAAATCAAAGAAGGTGAATTAATCCACATCAGCGGAATTAACGGTTCGGGTAAAACAACCCTACTCAAAATTATATCCGGTCTTATCAAACCTGAAGACGGACAGCTCATTCTTGACAGTTCAGTAAAAATAGGAGCGTTAATAGAAAATCCTACATTCATAGAAAATGAAAACATGGCTTTTAATTTAAGATTCTTGTATACGTTAACGCATAAATATGATGAATCAAAAGTAAAGGATTTAACAAAACTATTCTTATTAGACTATATTTCCAAAACTCCAATAAAAAAATACAGTTTAGGCATGCGCCAAAAAGTAGGTATTATTCAGGCAATCATGGAAAATCAAAATTTAATTTTACTTGATGAGCCAACTAGAGGTTTGGATAAAGAAAGTATAAAGATATTTAATAAAGCTATTTATAAATTAATTAAGGAGAGAAAAAGTGTAATTATCTGTGCACATGATGGTATAGATAACATTGAATTTTCAGCTGAATATGAAATTAAAAATGGCCAATTATATAAAATCAATTAAAGCAAAATATCTATTTGCTTATTGCATAACCTACTTTACTATTAATCTTTGTATTTATGAAAATGAATCAAAATTAGATATTATTTTGTTTTTACCTCATAATATCCTTCATTTTTCTTTATCCTCGCTTTTAATTTTAGCTCAAACTCTATTTTATGTAGACAATATCATGTATTACATCCACCTGGAAAATGAGATAAAAATACGAATCCATAACCAGTATAAGAACGTGATTATAAACAGATTATTTATCTGCTATCTACTGGAAGTCATCTTAAACACTTTAATTTTTGTATTTTTTTATCACATCGATATAAAAATAGAAGCATTGATACTTCTATTGACCTTTATTTACATAATGATTTTCACTTTCCTTTGTATATTCATGAAGAAGGATACATTTAAACATATCATAATAGTAAATTATTTGTTATCACTATTTATAAGATTTGCTATAACATCATTTTTAAAATAATTTCTTCTAGTGACAATGCCTTAAATATTTTTCATAGCATGACTTTCTAATGCTTCTGCTCACTTTAAACTTACTAGAGTTAACCATTTCAATCATATCACCTTTAAACCTGCTAATATGATGCATATTAACCCATACCCCTCTTCTTATATGAAGCAAAGAATCTAAGCTCATAATTGTATCTAAATCCTCATCATTTGAACGAATCATAATATCTTTATCTTTTGTCACAATATGTCTATAATTACCGTCGCTCATTACATAAAGAATTTGCATTAAATCAATTTTTATTCCTTCGGATTTCAGTAATACAAAATCCCTAGTATTGGAGTTAAGCTTAATTTTCACTTCTTTCAATACTCTAACCAGCTCATTTTTTAAATCATCTTTCACTATAAAATCAAATGGATGAAAATTATAACCTTCAAGCTTATAATTTTCATGGCTTGACATAAAAATAAAAACTGCATCTTTATTTTTTTCATATATTTTTTTTGCTATATCAAACCCAGATTGACTTGGCATTTCAATATCCAGGAAATAAGCATCATATGCAGTATCAAATAAAAAAATTTCATCTGTAGCATATGTACACTCAAAAGTATTTGGATACGCATCCTCAACTGTTTCCTGTATTTTCCTTTTTAAATATTTTATATCATCATCACAAAATAATAATTTATATCTGTTCATTATACTCACCCATCTTCTCATTAACATTATACCAAAATGTTAATGATATTTTTACATTCTCTATTTAACAGTTCTAATTCTAACGAAATGATTATCTCTCTGACATATCTGTCCATTTCATATCCTTTAAGAACCACCCCAGCAATACGATACCTTTCCCGATCGAACTAATCGTAATTGCCCACCAGACGCCATTCAGCCCCAGCCATCTTCCCAGCAATATCGCCATCGGTATTCGTGCACCGGTTAACGTGATACTTACAATGGATGGAGGCAGCGTTTGTCCAAGTCCGCTGAAAGCGCCTGCTGTTGTGATTTCCATACACATAAACAGCTGAGAAACACCAAGAATACGAAGATAATCCACCCCCATTGGCAACACCTCCGCCTCCTGAATAAAGACCTGAAAGATGAGCTGTGGAAAAACAATCAGAACAAGAGAACAGAACACACCCCAGGACAGCATGACAATCATGGAGAGCCGATACCCCTCCCGAATTCTATCTGTATTCTTCGCGCCATGGTTCTGAGCCACAAAGCTGTTCAAAGCCGCCGCATAGCCTTCCGCAGTCATCCAGGATATGGATTCGATTTGCGAGCCTACCTTCTGGACTGCCACGGCAGCATCTCCCCAGCCTGCAATCAATCTTGCAATGACCATGGAAATGCCGGAAAACAGCATACTCTGCACAGCGGAAGGTAGCCCGATACGGAAAATTTCCATGGTATGCTGTGAAGAATAAGAATGCAGTATATGGACATTACTGAACAAGACCGTATCCCGTAGTATGGTATACAGAAACAACAGCATAACCACCAGCTGTGCAAGAACTGTCGCAATTGCAGCCCCCGCAACACCCATTGGAGGAATTGCACCAAAGCCGAAAATAAACAGCGGATCCAGCACGATATTCAAAACAAGTCCGATACCGGTAGCGATAAAGGAGGTTCTGCTGTTCCCCATCGCTGTCAGAATCCCGGTGAATATCTGATTCATAAAAGAAAATATGACCAGACCGCAGGTAATCATCAGATACAGCTTTGCATCCTGTATGACCTGTGCACTGTTCAGCTGAAAGAAGCCGATCATCTCATCCGCAAACACAACAGACAGAATACCGAAGCCGATGGCAAATACAATTCCCATCTGAATCGAGCTCTGTGCATAGGACGCCGCATCCTCCTTCTTCTGCGCCCCCAGCGCATGCCCAACCTTGATCTGACCGCCCATCTTCGCCAAAGTCGCCAGACCGTTGGACAGCCACATAAACATACCGGCTGCGCCAACGGACGCAACAGCACTTGCCCCGATTTTTCCAATCCATATCATGTCGATCAGATTATAGGCCATCTGAATCAGACTGGTTGCCATGATTGGCAATGCCAGCGCGCTTAATGCAGGAAGAATGTTTCCCTCCAGCAAATTGATACGTGTTTTCATACGTCACCCTCTTTCAAAAGAAAGGCTTCAGACCAATCCAGTCTGAAACCACTGATTTATTGTGGATAAACGAGCTGTTCCTCGTTCCAGTCCTTCATCACCTGACCATAAGCCTTTGCATAGGATTTCGCCTTGGCAAGATCATGATCCAGATAATTGCCGCATTCCTTAGACTCCTGTGCGCCTGGGATATCTCCCTCAAATCCCGCAATAAACGCCATCGTATCCTTAACCAGCTGCACCGCCTGCGCCTTACTGATAGAATCTCTCGTTAGAAAGTAGAAGCCTGTTCTGCAGCCCATCGGCCCGGCATAAATCACCGCATTACTGTATACCGAATTTCTTACATAGGTAGCGAACAGATGCTCAAAGGTATGAAGACCATCATTATCCAGATACATACCGCAGTTTGGCTTCACCATTCTAAGGTCATAGGTAATAATATCTCCATCGATTCTTGATATATACATTCCTTTATCCAGGATGTCATGATCAATACAAAAGCTAGTAATTTTTTCCATCTTATATTCACCTCTATGTACCATTATAAAGGGATAAAACAAGACTGTCCAGCTGATTCCTTTGCAGAAACGGCAACAGCCAGTTTTTTCTTTCTCTGTTAAACGTTTTGCTGTAGTCATCCGCTTACAGATTTTATAATATATTCTTCTCTATAATATCTGGTTTAAAAGCATTCGGTTATTTCCTTCAAAAAAAGTATATATACTTCCTGTTTTCACGTTATAATACAGGAAGAAAAGGAAAGCGGTGTACTTATGGAAAAGCAGGAATACAGCTGCAAATTCTATCTCCACCGCACTGCCAAAGGACAAGGTGAACCTTCATGAGAACAAAAGACGAAATGATGAAGCTGCTGGTCAACACAGCTGCGCAGGATGAACGGATACGGGCTGCTTATCTGGAAGGCTCCCGTGTAAACCCGGATGTACCCAAGGATATGTTTCAGGATTATGATGTCGTATATGTCGTAAAAGAAACAGCTTCCTTTCAAAAGGATAACGGCTGGATTGATCGTTTCGGTGAACGGCTTTATATGCAGTATCCGGAAGACAGTGTATATGATCCAGGAGATAAAGAAAACTGTTACGGGTGGCTTATGCAGTTGAGGGACGGAAACCGGATTGATCTTCATGTCTGCACACAGGATTATGCAAAGACGCACCTGGAAGCCTATCAAATACTGCTTGACAAGGATGGAATCCTCCCGCAGCCAAGTAAAAAAGCACTTCAGCAATACTGGATTCAAAAGCCTTCACAACAGCAGTTTTCCTGTACCTGCAATGAATACTGGTGGTGTTTGAATAATGTCGCGAAGGGATTAAAACGAAATGAGCTCCCCTATGCACTGGATGTTATTGACTTTACCCTGCGACCCATGCTGAAACGTCTATTGGAATGGAAAATCGGCATTTCCTATAACTTTCAAATCAGTGCCGGAAAATGCGGAAAGTATATGAAACAGCTGCTGCCGAATGCTGTATATCAGACCTTTCTAGCAACCTACGCAAAAGCTGATAGCGAGGCGCTGTGGCAGGCGGTGTTTACGATGTGTGAGCTGTTTCATGAAACAGCTATAGAGATAGGATGTCAGCTTGATTTGACCTACAATACCTTGGAGGCATTAAACAGTATGAAGTATCTGAGGGATGTCTATTTTCTACCCAGGGACGCGAAAGAACTATATAAATAAAAGCAGGGCCTATTCTTTTGAGTGCTGTCACGCTGTAAACAAGAAAACAGGATATAGGGAATGTATGATATAAAGCGAAATCAAATTCCAGACATAGCATTTTAGCGATTTCCCCATAACAAATACACAGGACGATGATGTATAGAATCACCGCCCTCTTTTTACTATTGATTTTCTTTCAAATACACCATAACCTCATCGCTGTTCTCCGCCTGATCCAGCATATCGAAAAATTCCTGCTTATTAAACATCTCCAGAAGCTCTGCCATAGCACACAGATGCGTCTGATTATCCGTAGCGCTCAGACTGAAAATATATTTTACCGGATCATTGTCACGGTTACCAAACTCAATAGCGCTGTTTAATACGCCAACTCCCAGTGCAACAGACAACGCTCCTGCTTCCGGCTTCACATGCGGCAGCGCCACATGCTTTGTAATCACGATATATGGCCCTACGATTCGTACACTGCTAATGGTTTCCTCCACATAATTCTGTGTGATATAGCCATGCTGTACCATTGGCTCATAGGCCTTCCGCACAGCCTCCTCCCAATTATCAGCATCCAAATGCAGACGGATCAGCTCCGGCTTCACCATATCCGCAAGATGCAGGACACGTTCCTCCTGTGTAGTAGTGTCAATATGGGAGAAATACGTAATTAGCTCATTATACAATGCATGCTCTTCCTGAATATCCGCATATTTCGCTACAATCCCCATCACGACATCGACATTGGGCTGTTTTAAAAAATGACTTCCCATCTGCATATAGACCTCGCGCATAACCTGGTAGCGCTCTGCAATAGACATGACCGGACTTACCCGAATGACAGGCGCATGAATGTCTGCCCCCAAAGAAACATAGCTTGTGGAAAATATGATATCCACATGCTCCTTGATATCGTGAATATGCGAGGTTTCCAGTGGCGGTAAAAAATGCAGCTCGGGAAACATACCGGTAAGCTCGTTATAAAGAATGGCAGAGCTGCCGATTCCATTGGAACACACCACCAGTGCAGTCTTCTGCTTCGCTATTTCAAACGCTTTCTGATCGGAGTAAATGGAAGCAAAATGCATGGTCAGATATGCAATCTCTCCTGCCGGAATATCTCCACCGAAAATCACATGAAACGGCTTCATGGTTTCCTCCACAAGCTGATACAGCTCCCGGTATTCCTCCCTCACCTTGTCACACAGCGGATTGAATATCGGCAGACGGCAGAGCAGACGGTAATAGGCCGGTCGAAAATGAGAATACAGCTGAATGAAGATTTCCTCGGTATTGCGGTAATGGGCTCCGCTCAGATATTCAAAACGGGTCATGATTTTTCCGATGATATCGGAGATCAGTATACAATCCTTGGTCTCCTCATTGATATCGCCAAAGGAAATTCCCAGTATCCACGAGGAGATATAATTGATATCCGTATTTGTAATATTGTCAGTGTTCTTGTAATTCTTTAACAGCTCCACCGTAAACTCATATTCCTTCATCGAGGATATTGCTTCCATATCCAGCAACGCATGGATTTCCTCCTCTGCGTTTTTTCCACTCTGCATACGTGCCTTCAGAAAAATAAAAATATAAATAAACTCCACCAGACGGTCTTCTACAAACCGAATGTTATGCCGCTGTGCAAGCTCCGTGATCACCAGCCGTGAATAATCAAAAATATCCAGATTGAAATCGTCGATAAAGACATCGAAGATTTTAGCACTCTGTTCCTCGGCAAGTGTATAAATGACATACTTCATCATCATTCTGCGGATTTCCATTTCGGAGCCAATCAGATAATAGCCCTTGGTCCGGTTGTTTCTCACCCGGATGCCGCGCTCCTCCAGCATTTGTGTCAGTTCCTTGAAATCCAGCAGCACCGTGCTTCTGCTCACACCGAGAGAATCAATGAAATCACTCAATGACAGATACTCACTGTTCATAAACAGCATCAGATACATATAGATCTGACGTTCCTTTTTGTTCATGTAATACTGGCTGCTTTGATTCATCTCCTGAAGCAGCTCCTCAAGCTTCTGCCGTGCTTTGGAATCCAATCGAATTTCCTTCGCTGTTCCAATGGTAATGATGGGCGCATGATGCTGCCGCAGCAGATCGTTCACCTTTTCAATACGATAGGTTGCCTGACGACGGGTAATGCCGGCACTTACTTCGATATCCTTCAGAGTGAGATAAGGCTTATTGGACAGCACCTGCATGAGTGCCATGAGTTCATTATCCATACACATACCTCCCCATATGATGCTTACAACTAGATTTTATCTGAAAACGGTATCACTGACAAAGTGTTTTCGGTACAAGTTTTGTTTTGCTTGCGCACAAACCTTGAACTCAAAAAAAGGCGCCGCTCATCATACGCCTTTCATTGTATCATAATGCCTTTTAAAATGTTATCCTACCGTAGTTTCCATTTCCTGTCTTGCTTCATCGATCAGCGTTCTGATAGAACGTGCATTTTCCGTAATTTCTTCCCGGCTGCCTTTTGTAAGAAGCGAGCCGAAGCCGCAGCAGTCCACACCGCGCTGCACATAATCCTTCAGATTATTCAGATCAATTCCCCCGCTCGCAAGAATCGGCATATAGGGAATCGGTGTCGTGAATACGGATACCAGGCTGGGACCATAGAAATCGGAAATTGGAAACGCCTTGATAAAGGCTGCCCCTGCTTCCAGGGCCTGAAGTGCTTCCGTTAATGTCGTACAGCCCGGCGCATAGGGAATCTGATACCGGTTGCACATAACGGCTACCTCCTGAGAAAAATTCGGTGCTATGATAAACTGCGCATTGTGAAGGATGGCATGTCTGGCTGTTTCACTGTCAAGCACGGTTCCTGCTCCGATGATCAGACGATCCTGAAATTTCTCACGCAAAGCCTGAATCACCTCACCTGCATTGGGCAGTGTATAACTAATTTCAAGACAGGTGACTCCCCCATCCAGACACCCGTTTGCTATTTCTATTCCCCGTTCTATCGTCTCGACACGAACGATTGCCATAGCGCCTGTTTCCGCTATGCGTTTTGTTAGCTCTGCTTTCTGCATATATACCTACCTCCTGTTGTTTGCAGTTCCTACGCCTTTTGTACAACCTCGCAGGATATGTGATGGGTATGAAGGCAGTCCATAGCATACTTCTGTACATCATTCAGCTTCTTTCTCTGAAAGAGATACACCGCTCCTGCATATTGCCAGCCGGAGGGGTGCGTTACATGATCTCCTGAGAAAAAGAGCTTGACAGAGCTGCTGCTGCGAAGGATTTTCACCGCATGGATGTCCTTGTACTTCATATGCCGCTGCTCTTTTGGAAGTGCCGGAAGAATTACCTCGTCCCGTTTAAATTCACATACCGGGGTGTTTTTGACAAGTCGAAAGCCATAGCGACACATGGCTTTTACAGAAAACCAGAGCCCTGTGATACCAAAGAACGCAAGCAGAAAATGCCCGGTACCGTAAACATATATCGTCAGCAGCATAAGAAATATGGTTAAGCACAGATGCAGCAGCGTATACAGTAGTAGCTTTCCTCTGTCTTCCCGTACGATGTATTCCTTCATATCCATCATCCTTTCCCGTGTTGTTATATGAGATGGTAATGCTGCAGCATCTCTTTGATTTTTTCATCATCCTGCGCACTGCATTCCAGCACCGGCTTCCTTGCCGGCCCGATTTCTGCGATTCCCGCAAGCTCTGCCGCACGCTTCATGACAACCGGTACCGTTCCCAGCTTCAATACGCCGCGCAGTACATCAATGTCCTTCTGCAGTTCCTCTGCTTTTTCTGTTTCTCCATTTCGCAGTGCCTTGTCCAGCTCCACCAGCACCTCCGTTATTACATTGGAGGTTCCTGCCACTGCACCGCTTGCCCCTACTGCATAGCCATAGCTGATTTTGGAATCCGAACCGATCAGCAGATCGAAATCATCCCGCTTCGCAATTTCTGCATACGCCTTCAGATTTTCTTCCTTTCCACTGCTGTCCTTGATACCGCGGATGTTCTTTACCTCTGCAAGACGTCCCACGACCTCTGCGCTCAAATTGCAGCCTGTCGCCTTTGGAATGTTGTAGAGAATGATCGGAATGCTTACACTTTCCGCAACCGCTGTGAAATGCTGTACCAGTTCTTCCGCAGTCGGTGTCAGAAAATACGGTGTGATGACACTCAGTGCATCCGCACCCAGCTCCTCCATCTTCTTTGACAGACGGATGGTTTCCTTTGTGCTGCACGCCCCTGTCCCTACATATACCGGAACACGGTGATCTACCATCTGGATTACCTTTTCCGCAAATTCTATTTTTTCTGCTTCCTCAATCACATGAAACTCCCCGTTGCTTCCAAGGATAAAGATTCCCTTTACCCCCTTTGCGATCAGATGGTCGATCAGCTGCTGTGTCGCCTCATAGTTGATGCTTTGTTCCGCATCACGATGAAACGGTGTTACGATTGGTGTGATGATTCCTTCCAGCTTCATTTATCTGTCCCCGCTTTCTTTGATACTTGCGCCCAGACTGCCGCCCGGATGCCATTTCACATACTGCTGCGGTGTCAGATTCTTTGCGTTCTGTAGTAAGATGCTCAGGCTCTGCAGCATGACCATCTCTGCCAGTATAGAGGCTCTAGGCGGCTTGTTCATAGCATCCCCCTCCTGATTGACACCGGCAATCAGGGTGACGTCCCCCTGCTTTGCCAGCCAGGAATCGGCCTTTCCGGTTACTTCAATCAGCTTGGCACCATTGCTTTTCAGTGTATCTACAGTTGCCTTCAGCCCGGTAGCCCCTCCGCTGTTCGAAATTGCAGTTACGACATCTCCACTCAGCACCTGTCCCGCACTGCCATGTACCGCTTCCGTACCATGCAGCTCATAGGTTGGTGTTCCTGTGGAGGATAACAGTGATGCCGCATATCCAGCCACATGTCCCGGCTTGCCAATTCCTGTCACATGCACACGGTTATGATTTTGTTCCGCCTGCAGAATCAATTCTCTGGCCGCAATCAGCGCCTCTGCGTCAATGCTGTCTATAAAATTTTTTAATTCGCTGGATTCGATATCGAGAAACTCCCGTATCTGTTCTTTTTCTACTGCCATATCATTACGTCCTTTCCAGTTGCTCATATTCTCTTACTGCCTGTTTTAAGCCTTCCCGCATCAGTGCTGTATCAATAGCGGAAACAAGCAGACTGCTTTCCTTTTTAAAATATTCCTGCATCGCTCTGCCACCGATAATTCCAAAGCCCAAAGCTCGTTTCAAGCAGGCATCTGCGACCTTTTGAATCATGTTGAGCTCTTCCTCATGCATGAGATCATCCGGCCTGCCCAGCGATATTGCCAAATCACAGGGACCGATCAGAACACCGTCGATTCCCTTCACATTCAGGATAGCTTCGATGTTTTCCACACCCTGCTTTGTTTCGATCTGTACGATACTCATCGTTTTCTCATTTAGCTGTTTCATATGCAGGGCATGATTTCCCCCAGGGGCATAGTGCGTATTGGCTCCCCCGGAATAGCTTCGTTTCCCCAGTGGTGGATATTTGCTCCACTGTACAAGCTGCTCTGCCTGTTCAGCTGTTTCAATCATAGGCACCATCACACCGGCTGCACCGTAATCCAGAATTCTGGATACATCTGATCTTGCCAGCTGTGCAACTCTGACGATGGATGAAAGCTTTCGCATATTGCCAAGCACCATAAGATCATGCAGCTGTTCATAGGACAGGACACCATGCTCACAATCATACAAGATAAAATCCATTCCGCAATCCTGTGCCATGATGACCAGAGAAGGATGCGCCAGTGTTTTTACAAGGACACCCTTTGCTTTCTGCTGCTTAATCAGCTGTTTCAGTTCCATAGGACCTACCTCTTTTCAAAAAGAAGGACAAGGACTTTCATCCCTGCCCTATTCGTGAATCAGGCGAAGATTCCCAGAATCCAGTTCAGGAATGCTCCGATAATATTGTAATCGACGTTCGGGAAGGATGCTCCGGAAATTCCCAGTCCTGCGAATGCAGGATACAGAATCAGCGGTAGACCGGTCAATGCCATACCAACGATGAAGGAACCAACCAATGCGCCCTTCCATCCGCCATAGGCATTTCCGAAGATACCGCAGGTACCACCGGAGAAGAAGCAGATACCGGCTGCCGGAATCATAATGACACTGCTGTTGCATGCAATCATGATTGCCATTGCCGCAAGACCGCCTACGAATGCTCCCACAAAGCCGATCAATACAGCTGTCGGTGCGAATGGGAAGATTGCCGGACAGTCAACTGCCGGTTTGGAGTTTGGAATATATTTCTCAGAAATTGCAACGAATGCTGCGGTGATTTCTGCAATAAACTGACGCACACCATAAATCAGGACGCTCATACCGGCCGCAAACTGCAGACCCTGCAGGAACGGATAGATAAACCAGATATCATTTCCTGCTTTTTCAAGCACGATATCCATATGACCGTTTACCACACAGGCGATGACAGCCACGTAGAACAATACAACCATGAACAGTGCTACCGAGAAGATAAAGTCACGGAATAATTCAAAGAATTTTGGCATATTAACAGTGCTGGCATCCTTCTTCTCTTCTGTGCTTTTTCCCATTTTACCGAATAATTTCCCTACATATCCGGAGAATGCGTAACCGATACAGTTAAAGTGACCCATTGCCAGGTTATCGGCGCCCGTGATTTTATTCATAAACGGCTGACAGAAGGATGGCAGTGCTGCTCCGCAGAATCCAAGCAGGATACCACCGGCGATTACCGTAAGCGGCATCGGCAGACCATTTGCAATAAAAATCAGTGCGATAACACATGCAAAGTACAGAAAGTGCTGTCCGGTAAGGAAGATTGCCTTAAATCTTGTAAATTTGGCAACGATCAGATTGACAACGAAGCCCAGCAGCATAACCAAAGCCACTTCCGTACCATAGGTATTCAATGCAAGACCTGTTGCGACCTCTACCTGCGTGGTAACTCCTTCGATTCCAAATGCTACATTGAACAAATCTGTAAATGTCTGTACAACACCTGACATTGCTGAAGATCCAATGTTGAAGACCATAAATCCGATAACTGTTTTCATCGTACCGCTGATCACATCCGTTGCGTGCTTTTTCTGCAGCAGCAGACCAATCATCGCAATCAGCCCCATAATCAATGCGGTATTTCGTGATTGCGCTAAAATCGCATCTAACATATGTTTTTCTCTCCTTTAGTTATTTTTTATACATTCCCTTGTTCATCCCTATTTTGTGGCAAGAAACTCTTCCATTTTGGATTTCATTTCCACCTTGTCCATGATATTGCGAATCCCCAGTGCATAAGGAACCTTGTCCTTTAATTCATCTGCCAGATCATCCATCGTGATAACAAGATCCCCGCTAAATCCATTCAGTGAATCCAGATTTCCATGCTCTGTCTGGATCGGATAGCCGTTTTCGCTGATGACCTGATCCGCCTTGATTTTCAACAGCATACTGGATCCCATGCCTGCACGGCAACATACTAAAGCTTTGTACATATCAGTTTCCTCCTTTTTCTATTTACTGATGTATTCCATGATTTCCTTTGCGCTCTCTGCATGTTCCAGGAGCCTGTAAAATTGAGCATCCTCAAACATTCCCGCCAGCTCAGCCAGTGCATTCAGATGTTCCATGTTATCCTTTGCACTTAAACAGAACAGATATTTCACAGGATCGTTTGCTTCATTTCCGAAGACAACCGGTGTCTTTAAGGTTGCGATACCAATGGCACTTTCCAGTGCTCCGGACTCCGGTCTGGCGTGTGGAAGCGCAACATGCTTAGTAAGAACAATATAAGGTCCGTTTTCCTTTACTCCTGCAATCATGTCATCCACATAGGATTGCTTGACCTTGTGTTCGTCTATCAGCGGCTGCGCAGATTTGCGAATTGCTTCTTCCCAGTCAGCGGCTTCAATGTTCAGCCGGATCAGCTTTTCATTTGTCAGATCTTTCAGCATCATGTCACCTCCTTCACGCTTCCTCGTTTGCTTTACACCTAGATAATAAAAGAGATTCAAAAACATTTCAATCCAATTTAAGTTCAACTTTTGTTTTGGATAATGACAGGATATGAACTCTTGAAAGCCCTTTATTTATAGGCTTTTCAAAGCATTTAACCATATATTTGTAAAGTCTTATTTTTGTTTTGCGAACACACAGACTCTGTACTGAAGTTATAAAAAGCCGGTAAATAACGTGCTGCAGTGTTATCTCTATCCATACAAAAAATGTGATGTATGCAGTTGAAGCTGGCTGCTGTTGTCAGTGCTGCGACCACTGTCATCAAACTGAAGGAAGGCATTTCCCGGGAAACAGAATTCTTCGACAAAAATATACAGACATACAAAAAGGATGCAGCATATTGATATGTTACATCCTTTTTCTATTTGATTACTGATTTACTTCTGCATATTTTCTCCGCTCAGGACTCAGATTATCCACATAATAGCGGATTGTCAGACTCGCTGCGCATTTGCTTTTGTTTTTTGGCTCTACGATAAAGCCGTCACCCTCCAGCATAGCATCAAGCATAGCCTTACAGCATACATTTTGATTTCTTATGCCCGGCTCGCACTCTTCCAGCAGATCCTTCGCATTCACTTCGATGTACAGCCACTGCTTGTCATGTGCTTCCTGCTTCTTCGCCTGTAAACAGTTAAGATAATCCTGCATAGTCAGTTTTTCCATAGATGTTTCTCCCTTCTGTTCTAGGATATGATATGTATTCATCCCCATTATATCATGTTTCTATAGATAATCACAAGGTTCCATGAAAATTTAGCCCTATATTTACAGGCTGTATGAATAATGTTTCATCATATTTTTTCTTTTAGCTTATCAATGCACCAGTTGGCCCATTTTATTTCATTCTGATAGTACATAAATCCATAGGTCATCGTCATCCCCCAGTAAAAGGATTCATTATCCTTGTGGATCTGTGCTTCAAATTCCGGAATTTTGTTTAAATCGTCGTTCATTTTATCAATGATATCGGAACATTCCCGTATGTATTTTTCCAATAGACGCATCGTCTTATCAATATCGATGTTACTGGAAAAAAATATCTTGATCAGCAGCGGATTCTTGTACTTCATGATATCCTCAAGATCCGCATCCGCCAGCCAGCGGTTAAGCTCCAGTCTTCCCTCATCAGTAATATGAAACACCTTTTTATTCGGCTTATCACTCTGATATACAATCTCACTGTCCACCCAGTTATGCTTTGTACAGGTGTTCAGCTCCTTATAGATCTGCGACGTCTGCGCATGCCAGAAAAAGGCAATGCTTGACTTAAAATAACGGTCAATATCATAACCCGTCATTTCCGCATAGTTCAACAGACCCAGAATTGCATGTTTCAGCGGCATAGGTACCCTTCTTTCTATATTTGCAGTATTCTACTATTAGAATACTATAGGAACGGCAACTTTGCAACTATATTCTTTCTTGAGAATCACCTTCGCGATTTCGTATTGATCGGATTGCATGCATGATTTTCTCATTGTTTTCC
>ENA-OQKY01001281-OQKY01001281.1-human-gut-metagenome-genome-assembly--contig:-NODE-1281-length-15409-cov-37.298390_pt1 | contig 15409 bp, 11 predicted proteins | sample MGYA00242652_ERZ504805 | MGnify/ENA primary metagenome ERZ504805 (study PRJEB26092, sample SAMD00036400) | human gut metagenome | host: Homo sapiens | study: EMG produced TPA metagenomics assembly of... | reverse complement strand
CCCGTCCGTCTATTTTCACCTATTTCATCTAGTGCTATTCTGTCCATACAGTCCGCAGAAACAATGTAAAAATGTACAAAACAGCACACAATATCACTCATTTTCTGCCTTATAAATAGTAGGAGACGAAATATTCTACAGCGTTCTCAGGAAAGAATTCTTTCATCTCACCGTAGAGCTGGCCTGCTAAGGTTTTGTTGTGAGCAAGGATGAGGGTTGGTTTGTTTAACTGCTGGATGACATTTGCCATGGTAAATGTTTTACCGGAACCGGTGACACCTAATAATGTTTCGAACTGGTTGCCTTCTTTGAATCCCCTGACCAGACGCTCGATTGCCTGGGGCTGATCGCCGGTTGGCTGGTATTCTGAGTGTAATTTAAAATGGTCCATATTACATATTCTCCTAAATAGTTCTATTTCATTTATAATTTCCAGATATCATAATTATTTTCTTTTTTTAATGCCTAAATTAATTTTAAAGACAATGTTTCCTGAAAGCAAGAGAATAAAATCATCCGCTTCGCTACATGGCTCTGCCCCGAATTTATCAAAAAGAACTTTACTTCTCCTTGATACAAGCAATTCACTGCTTATTACTTTTTGCAAGTGAAGCAGAGAGTATTTGCATGATTTAAGTCAAGCGGATATTCGCAATTGAAGCAGGGAACTTACTTGATTTGGTTAAACATTTCTATATTATTTTTACTACCAGTACAGTATATCATCCACAACAAAAAAAGTACAGAACTCCCGAATGTTTGTTCTGTACTTTTTTCACGTTCTATTTACTTTAACTATCTTTCATCTCCCACAAAGAACAGAGCCATTGTTCCCGGTCCTGAGTGAGCACCAATAGTAGCTCCTACCTGATTTATGATGATGGTATCAATCTGGTATTTCTCTTTTACCTTCTCTGCTACATAGTTAGCTTCGTCTTCGCAGTCACCGTGGCTGATAAAAATAGTATGACAGGTATCGTGATAGCTGCCGATTTTCTCATCCATGAGTTTCACCAGTTCCTGTAGGGATTTCTTACGGCCCCGGACTTTTCCGATGGCAGTGAGTTTACCTTCATTATCTACATGAAGAACCGGTTTGATGTTCAGCATGCTTCCTACCACTGCAGTGGTTCTGGAAACACGACCACCACGGTACAGGTGATTTAAGTCATTGACTGTAAACAGATGCACCATGTGGAGTTTGTTCTCCTCTGCCCATCTGGCTACGGTTTCCATGTCTTCGCCCTGTTCTTTCTTCTCCTGTGCAAGGTAGACCAGAAGTCCCTGACCGAGAGATGCTGCAAGTGAATCTATGACGATGATCTTGCGGTCCGGGTATTCTTCCAGCAATTCTTCTGCTGCAATGCGGCTGCTGTTGTATGTACCGCTTAGTCCGGAGGAGAATGCAATATGAAGAATGTCTTTACCTTCCTTCAGGTATGGTTCCAGCAGTGCTTTGGCGTTCTCCGGATTTACCTGTGCGGTGGTCGGCATAGAGCCATTTCGCATTGCTTCGTAGAATTCATGTTCCGGGAGGAAATTTCCATGTGTGTAGTTCTTTCCGTCCATGGAATAGCTAAGGTACATACATCCTACGCCGTGTTCGGTGAGATATTTCTCCGGAAGGTCTGAATTGTTGTCTGTGGTGATCACATATTCATTCATACTGTCTGCCCTCTCTTTTTTCTGAATTTTCATATAACTATGTATAGTATAGCATCAAAGTGTTTCTCTCACAACTATATTTACGTTAATTCACAACCGTTCTTCTTTCAAATCGTCACATATGTCAATAAAACAAGAAAGAATCCTTCCCGGAGAACTCATTACTTTGTCTTAACTGATTTTGCCTTTGACCAAGCAGAATAATATTTAGTTTTGCCTGATGTTTTATATGTGCGGATCCGTACATAGTATTTTTTCTTTTTCCCTAAACGCGAAATCGTTCTGGATACAGTTTTTGTTGATGAAACCGTAACGGTTTTTGCATTCTTAAATGAACTGCGGACAGAATACTGGATCTGATAACCGGTTGTCTGCACAGACTGTTTTTTCCATTTTGCTGTGAAAGCACCCGACCTGGCAGACAGGCTGGAAATGGTACTTCCTTTCGGATTAATCGTAAATTTTTGATAAATGGTGCCTGTATAATTTCCCCTGAAGGTTATTTTTACTTTATAGCTTCCCACATTTTTACATCCGGATGCATAAGTTACTTTATAATTGGACGATGCAATCTTCTTTCCACCGGCGTCTTTTACTGAAACAGACGGTTTCTGCGCTTTTCCATTATAGGTATAGCTTGTTTTTGACAACGTCACTGTTTTAGGATAGGAAATCACTTCTTTCGATGCAATTTCTCCACATCCGGAGCATTTTTTAACAACAGAACCATTCTTTTTCAGAGTTGCCTTGGTAACTGTAGTAACATAAGTATGTGTATGTTCTTCCTGTAAATTCTGTGATTCATAAATTGTAAGGAAATCATCTGACAGATTTGTGTCCTTACCATCTGCTTTTACTATCACATAGTAAACTTCGTTTTGTTTTGCAGAAATCTCAAAAGATACTGTCTGGAGATCCATTGGCGAAATTTTTTCCAGCTTTTCTGAAGCAATTACTTTTCCGTCTGCTGTTTTTTCTGTCAGGTAAGCAGTCAGTCCATTTCTTGTATTGTATCCACGATTTACAATATCTGCGGAAATAACAGCTTTTCCCTGATCATTATAGCCAAAACTTAAATTTTCCACGAATACTTTTTCGTAAGTCAGGTGAATCTTCTGGGCATTATTGCTGGTGTCTGTATCATCTGCTGTTTTCGGGCTGACCAGAATTTCAATATTCTGCTCTTTGGCAGCCTTATCTACTGTGTAACTTATTGTTGGCTTCACAGACTCTCCCGGTACCAGTACATCATCTATTTCCTGTGAAGCAAGCAGTTCCCCGTTTTCACCTTTCACTTCGATCTTCATACCTTTTTCGATGGTATTTCCCTTATTGGATACTTCTAATGTAAAAGACATATCCTCACCGGCACAAAACGCATCTTCTGCATAATATACATTATCCAGGCTGAGATCATGAGCGAAATTTACAGTCAGCATAACCATGTCAGAATCTCCATATGGATTTTCATCTTCCATAGTTCCAATTACCTCTGCACAGTTCGCCATGATAGAAATATTTCCGGATGCATCTGTTCCTGCATGAAATGCACCAATAAAACTGCTGCCATCTGTAAGAGCAGTACCACTGCCCCATGAAGCCGTTTCTTCATTATAATAAGAAATCATTAACGTTGAAGTAAGCCCATTCGCTACCGTGTACAGTAAAGCTTTCTCCCCATTTACATTCAGGATCTGGAAATTGTCTGAAGAAAGACTGCCGTCCTCCTCCATGGTCTTTTTGTTAACAACATTATTCTGGGTACGCCAGTACAGTTGATGTTCATTATATTCCGGGTTGTAGGATGAAATATTGCCTGAAACCTGAACTCCGTTTTCGTACACTCTGAGATCATCTGATGTAGATATGTTTTTGTCTGTATCCATACTGTAAGCAATATTCAGACTGCCGTCGTAATCTGCGTCAATACCGGAAACAGAGTAAAGTCCACCATATGCAACATCTGCTGAATCCCAGGAGGAGCCATTTAACCGGGCATATAAAATGCTATTGCTGTCATTTGCTCCCAGCCAGTCGTTTTCACTATTGTTTACCCATACAACATATACTCCGTTTTCGTTTCCTGTAAGCACCGGCATCATATCCAGATTACTGTAAGGAATCGTTGATACACTGAATCTACCTTCATTCTCAAGAAATGTTCCTACAGAAATATCAAAGTCACCTGCAATCCCGCTTAAGCCCATAGAACCTGCATCTTCGAATTTTCTTGTGGCATTCTGCCATGCAAGATAAGCCGTACCATTGATCACTTTCAGGCACGGAGCATAGTCCATTGTTCCATCGTTGTAAACTTCCTCAGGTGCAGACCATGTACCATTTTCATATACAGAGTAATGCAGCACGATCTGATTCACATCGGAGGAAGCTGCATCCGTCCATACAGCTATTTTCTTTCCGGAAGGAAGATTTGCAATGACCGGTGTAGATTCTCTGTAGATATTGGATTTGAATATCTCTGTTGTATCTGCAGTTTCTTCTGAAGAAAACATGGCAACTTCAGAATCTGTTTTATCGTTTGCAGTAAAATCAGAACCTTTTTCCAGATAAGACAAATCTTTCAGCTTATACTGATCTGTATCCAGAAGGATATCCGCTCCTGCTGCCTCCTGTGTATCCAGAGACTGCGTCAGAAGATTTTTGTCTTCCGGATATTTGATCCAGACCTTATTGTAAATAGGATCGAAACTATATTTTCCCTCAAAGCAGGCGATACCGGCCTTTGCATAAGCATTTACCGAAGCTGTCAGGATAAAACTGTCTGTATCTCCTTTTACAATCTTCCAGTCAGGTTTCAGTTTTCCTTCCATACCACCGCTTGCATACAATACGTTTTTGATTCCTGCGCCAAGTCCTCCATTCAGGTTTATAGTTGCGGAAAGCTCACCATCCGGAAGGAAATTCTTAGCCTGTTTATTGAAGAGCAGATTAAACTGTGCCAGCGCATCCACACTCAAACTTGCTTCCCAGTACATCGGAATAGGAACCGGTCCTGCCATGATCACAAATGGCCAGCTTTTACTGATCGACCCGGAAGGATTCAGAATCACCCCACTGTTGATCCAGCTGATATTTCCTTTCTCATCATAAGTTCCTTCTGCAAATCCCAGAATTGTAAAGTCTACATCTACTCCAAATTTACCCTGTGGATATTTTATGGCGTTACTATAGGTCTGCTTCAGATTTTTCAGCTTTTTGAGACTTTTTACAGCTCCGCCTGCATCCATGATACCTGTGTCTTTGAAATCTTTAATGAAATTTGAAGTCTCTCTTTTTAATGCATGTGCTGTATTTCCAGTTGCCACACTATGCGCTGTCTTATTTGAATAACTGTAACTGAGGAGATCCACTCCTATTGCCACATATACCTTACCGTTTTCTGCTGACAGGGTAACAGGAACCAGACTGCTGACTCCGTTGATACCAACACCAAAATTCTCACCGGCAAGAAATCCCGGTTTGAAATTATCAGGAAGACTGATACTAATCTTGTCACTGATCGAGAACGAAACTCCGTTTAAGGAATTTACCACACTATCAACAGAACCATTCTGGAACTGCAGTTTTCTCTTTGTAATGTGTCCGTTTCCATCTTTTGCAGCAATAAAAATATCTTTGCTTGTATCAAAATTATCACTGATAACAGTAGTCAGCGAATCTCCGTTAAATTCTAAAGTTCTCTGATCCTGTATCAGTCTTACTGTGTCACAATAACTATTTCCCCAGTCTATTTCCAGATTAAGTGTAAGTTTCTGAGTACTTGTCATATTCAATGCATATACATTGTTCAGCACATCTGTATCACCGATCCAGACACCAGAGAGCACCGGTCCGTTGTTATTGACCCTCTGCAGATTTATTCTGCTGTTTTCTGCAATCTGTGAGGCTGTAAGGGTTCTTGATATATAACCTTTTTTCGAAATCGTTACATTACCGGAAGAAATCGTCGGGAATTTTACCTTTCCTGCTTTATCAGTCTTGTATGAATTTCCCTCGCTTACCACTTCTGCACTATTACTCACAACATAAGAATCACCTGCTGCCGTACTTTTATTTTTATTTTCATAAACAGTCAGACTGGTATTGGAAGTGGAAAGATTCTTTCTGCTCTGGCTCTGAGTTTCTACTTTCAGAGTAAGCTTCCTTGTATCTATCACTTTATCACTGACATCTACCAGAGCCATATAGATTGACTCGTTCTGTTTGAACAGTTTTCCCGGAGCAATATCCAGAAAGATTCCCGTCTTGTTTTCGATTGCAAAATCCTTCTGATAAATCCGCACCTTGCCTGCTGTGGCACCATTCCAGTCCGGAGATACGATAATGCTGACTTTCTCTTCAGAATCTTTTGCAAAGCTGATCTCATCTTTATAAAGATCATACTGATCATTGTTGTATTTTAATATGACTGAAGTATTGGTTCCACTTGGAATAGCAAGATTTTCCGCATGAAATGTCCTGGAACTGTCACCGGAATTAATCCCTTTAATAGATTTTTTGTCAGGATTCATGCAACCATCATATTCTATATGATCCCAATTACCAGTTGCATCTGGTCCGGTAGGATACTCAATCCAGGAATTTCCCTGAAAGAACATGACACCTGTCTGAAGGTTTACAGTACCAGCCACACTATCACTACCTTCTGCATAATATGCGGAAGGGTTTTCCAGTGACTGTGATATTGTTCTGATGCCTGCAATTTTTGCTGTATTTTTTGATGTTTTCTCACATGTATTTATAGTAAAAACAAAATGACGTCTTACAACACTGCCTCCATCTTCGCCGTCATATTCCCCATCCCATACTCCAAGAAAATCACTCTCTGTGTAGGTCACTTTAAAATTGTAATTGATCACGATCTTATCCAGTGTTTCATTGGAAGATGATGAGATGCTGATTTTCGACCAATCACTGCTGCTTCCTGTATAATTGATCTGAACCAGGGACGGGCAATCATTCACTGCCCCCTGATTAATAGAAGTCACCGTATCCGGCACATTCATTGCAAGAAGTTTATCGCAGTCATTAAACGCATAGTCTCCTATCTTCACAACCCCTTCCGGAATATGTATGGAAGTCAGGGAATCGCAGTTTGAAAAAGCATACTTTCCAATTTCTGTAAGGGAACCTGGAAGATCCATATATTTGATATTGCCGCAATTAGAAAAAGCATAGTCCGGAATCTTTTTCATCCCCTCCGGCAGAATCACAGTTTCCAGTACAGGACACGCCCTGACAATATTTCCCTGTGCATAAGGACCACTTTCTGACCTGAATTCACTGCAGGTTTCCCATCCTGCCGGTACGGTCAGTTCCTTCAGTTTACTGCAGGCCGAAAAAGCACAAAAACCTATGTCTGTAACAGATTCAGGAATGGTGATACTGGTGATTTCCGTATTGCTGAATGCATAAGGTCCTATGGAGGTGATAGTATCCGGTATCGTAATATTTTCTATTCCACTTCCAGCCAGAAGACCTCCTGGTATCCTGGTAGAATTTTCAGGAAAGATCACTTCTTCCAGATTGCTGCATCCATTAAAAATTCCCTGTGCGGCACAGGATCCGCCTGTATAGTAACTGTAATAATACGAACTTCCATCCATCACTGTTACCGGAAGAATTACTTTCTTCAGAGAAGTACAGTTTCCAAAAGCCTCTGTTCCGATTTCACTAAGAGTTTCCGGAAGATCCAGTTCTGTAAATCCTGTACATCCATAAAATGCACCTTCTCCGATACTTGTCAGCTGATCCAGAAACTCCAGATCTTTCAGTGATGTACAATTAGCCAGAGTATTTTCCCCTATGGACTGAAGACTGCTGCCTGTAATAAAGGAATTCAGAGATCTGCAGTTTGAAAAAGCATAATCACCTACAGTGGCAACCGTATCCGGAAGATCGATTTCTGTCAGGCCGCTTCCTGCAAACATTCCCCCATGAATACAAGTAGTTCCTTCTGCAAAATTCACTGTTTTCAGGCTGCTGCAGCCATTAAAAATTCCCCATGCATTATGATCACCGGAATTATACTCATAATAGATATCCACATTCTGCCAGTTCAGAGGAATAGAAACCTCTGTCAAAGCTCCGTCAGAATCAAAAGAATGCGCTCCAATATAGTTAATATTCTCTGGAAAATCTAACTTTTTAACACTTGTACAGTTGCTGAAAGCACGTTCTTCTATTCTTTTCATTGAATTCGAAAAATTGATTTCTTCCAATGATTCACAGTTTGCAAACGCATACATTCCTATCTCTGTGACAGATTCCGGGAAAGTAATCTCTTTCAGTCCGCTTCCCCCAAATAATCCGGAATGAATCCTGGTTGTTCCTTCTGCAAATTCTACAGTAGTAAGTTCCCTGCAATTATTGAAGATTCCCCACGCTTTATTGCTGCTTGGATTATAAGTATAAGTCACCAGCCCCTCTTCCACACTTATAGGAATGAATACGCTTTTCAATGCTGTACAATCCTCGAATCCCCTGTCCTCTATTGTAGATAAGCCTTCATTCAGCTTAAGCTCAGTCAATGCTGTACACTTTGCAAAAGCATGAGAGCCAATTTCCGTCAGTGTATCCGGCAAAATAACTCTGGTCAGACTGGTACATCCATAAAATGAATAATCGCCAACAGATGTAATACCGCTTTTTATCACCAGCTCTGTGATATCTGTATTATTCTTATAAAGATTATTGTCTATTCTTCCAGTTCCTGAAACTGTCAGCACTCCATTTTCCAGCTGATACTGCGGCGAATTCTCACCATCCTGCCCTGAAAAAATATCTTCCTCTTCCTCTGCTGCTGGTATCTGTTCTGAACTTTCCGTCTCTCCTTCCGAAAAGACTTGTCCTTCCTCAATACTCTCATCCTGTCCATCTGTGAATTCCGCGGTAAACTCATCGGAAGCTGTCTCATTCTCCTCATCTGAAGATACTTCCATGCTTTCTTCTGTATCTGATACAGTTTCTTCCTGAACTGCTTCCATATCCTCAGTACTGCCTGAAGAAAACATCGCTGTTCCTTCGTTATCTGATGTGTCATTTCCGCTTACTGTAATATTCTCATCCAACACACTGTCCGGATCTAATTCTATCGCATCCCGATCCTTATCCTCAGGCATGCCCTGTGCCGCATCCGTAAACGTATCCGTATCCAGTTGTTCCACATCTCCGGCAGATATTTCCCAGCGATCTTCCTCACTTTTTCCCGGTAAAGTGATCAGATTGGCGTCAAAATCATATTCCGGGTCATAAATACGGGTTTCATCGGAAGACATATTTGCCTCCGGATTCTGTTCTTCTTCCGAAACGAACTCCTGTCCGTCTGTTACTGCAACATCTTCCGCCAGTGACATAACCGGTGCACTTCCAACCGCAAGTACTAGCGAAAGAGTGCAGGCCAGTATACTTTTTTTTAAACTTTTTCTCTCCATAAACCTTTTCTCCTGTTATTTTTACTTTTTCATAGCTTCCATTATTCTTTCTCCAACCACTTCCACGGGATACAAATCCAGATCCCGGAAAATAATTTCCATCATCCCTTCCTGAAGATTCACTGCATAAGTGTAGGAAAGAATCCCACACAGATTTTCTTCCAGCCATTCCAGAACTGTTCTCAGTTCATGCTGTATGTAGTTCCCATCTGCTGAATAAACCTGAAAACCTTTCAACTTTCCAGCTTTAGAATATCCTGCCGGCAGGATTCTCTGGTATACTTTTTCCCTATAACAGTAAATCCATCCTTTTATACAGCTGTCTTTTATTTTCAATACGCATCCCGAAAAGCCCCAGTCAGACCATTTCCGCTGTCTGTCAGTATCATAAAAGCTGGTCTGATAGAACAGATGAACTTCTCTTTCACCGCAAAAGTATTGACGTACGCTGTCACATATCAGATTTTCACCATATCCTGCCAGTTCCGGCAAAAGACTGACTGTCTTTCCATCAAAATCAGCTGTTGTCTCTGGTATATTTCTCTTAAACAACACTGCACAACTTCCTTTCCTGCTTACTTGCAAATTTTCATATGACATGCCTTTCTTTTTTTATTGTATCATCCTATCTGATACCAGTACAGCAGAATTTATTTTTCCACTGCTTTTATGGCTTCCTGTAACTGGTTATCTTCATCATGAGTAATCTCGTCTTTATCTTTATTCAGGAGACTGGTATCCAGAGAAACTTCAATATCCGGTTTGATTCCTATTTTGTTGATATTGTTTCCTTTTGGAGTGTAGTAATTGGCGATGGTCAGTTTGATGGCACTTCCATCTGAAAGCTGGCGGATGGACTGTACCACGCCTTTTCCGTAGGTGGTTGTGCCTACGATGGTTCCGATTCCATAATCCTGTACTGCACCGGCAAAAATTTCTGATGCACTGGCACTACTTTCATTTACCAGGACTGCAAGCGGAATCTGTAGTTCATTTTTGCCATCACATTTTTCTTCCTCTCTTTTTCCAGCTTTATCTTCTGTATAAACGATGAGACCATCTGGAAGAATTTTTCTCAGAATATCACAAACAGAATCAAGAAGTCCGCCCGGATTGTCTCTGAGATCTACAATCAATTTTTCCATTCCCTGACTGTTTAAATTATCAAATGCTTCCTGATACTGTTCACTGGTCACACCTGTAAATTCTGTAATTCGGATATATCCAATCTTTGAATCAAGCATTTCATAGAAAACAGACGGCAATTCTACGTCTGTAATAGGAACAGTGATCTCCATGACATCTTCTACGTTCTCTCTGTGAACAGTCAGCACCGCACTGTCTTTATCTGAATTACGGATCAGACCTGCCACGTCTGATACTTCATCATCAGTAATATCCTCGCCGTCAATCGCACTGATAATGTCGCCTTCTTTCAGTCCTGCTTCTTCTCCTGGCCCACCTTCATAGCATTTGACAATTTTTACTCCGCCTTCTTTATTCTTCTCCATGAGAATACCGATTCCCACATAAGATCCCTGACTGGAAGAATTTTCAGATTCATATTCTTCCGCTGTGTAATAACGAGAATATGGATCATCCAGACCGTAGAGAAGTCCGGTATAAAGTCCTTCCCGTAATTTCTCTTCGTCTTTGTCTCCCAGATAATATTCATCAATCATGTTTTCCAGATATGTCAATTTTGATGTACATTTACGGTCTCCAAGTATCGTATCCTTTGTTGCAAGATCTGCTCCCACATAAGCGCCTACACCGATACATGCCATAACCAGTGCTCCTGCCACGGCACCTTTCCAAAATTCTTTATTCTTCATGTCCACACTCCTGTAAAAAGAAAAGCCGCCGGTTTCTGATATTGTATCATTCGCTCCGGCAGCCTGATTCTTATTCTATTACTGTTCACTTTATGCTCAGTAAATTTCTTATACTCTTAAATGTTTTCTTGTTGTAAAGAAGCTTCCGATAAGTCCGATTCCGATTCCAAGTGCCAGTCCTATCGGAAGTAAGGTCTGGTAAATCTGCCATACCGGAATGAAATCCACCACGCCGGTAAGTACATTAAATTTATTCAGAATATAGGATACTGCTGCATTGTAGCAGAAATAAAGTCCGATCATCGGAATTGCAGCTCCGATAACTCCAAGTACCATACCTTCTAACAAAAATGGTGCTCTTACAAATGCATCGGTAGCACCTATGTATTTCATAATTCCGATTTCTTCTTTACGGACTGCGATACCAACAGATACTGTATTACTGATCAGGAAAATTGAAATGATCAGCAATAATGCAATGATCGCAATGGAAATGTAAGAAACCAGTTTGTTGATATTTCCAAGCGTCTTGGCCGCTTCTTCAGACTGATTAACTTTTCTTACATGTTTCAGTTCCTGTATATAGGAAACAAGCTCTGTCTGCTTGGTAATATCATTCATATATACACGGTAGTTTGCTGAGTTCGCAAGCGGATTGTCATCTTTGAACCCATCTGCTGCTTCTGATCCCTGGAAATACTGTTCTTTATATTCTTCCCAGGCTTCGTCTGCTGACTGATACTCAATCTTCTCTACTTCGGGGCGTTCTTTAATCTTTTTCCCGATGGCTTTTATCTGTTTATTTGTAGTTCCTTCTTCAAAGAAAACGGTGATTGGTACTTCCTGCTCTACTTTATGTGCAATGTTGTTGACATTATTCACAATTGAGAAAAAGATTCCAAACAAAAAAATACAGGCAGTCATAGTGATAATCGATGCCAGGGAAAACATCCAGTTTCTCTTAATATTTTTGATACCCTGTTTCAGGGTATACCATATTGTACTAGGCCTCATGATATTCTCCCTCTTTCTCGTCACTTATTATGGAACCTTCATGCATGGTAACTACTCGTTTCTTCATTGCATTTACGATTTCTTTATTATGAGTTACTACAAGGACAGTGGTTCCTCTGTCATTGATCTGTTCCAGAAGTTTCATGATTTCTTCTGAAGTTTTCGGATCCAGATTTCCGGTCGGTTCATCTGCCAGAAGGATATCAGGACGGTTAACCAGAGCTCTTGCCAGAGCTACTCTCTGCTGTTCTCCACCGGAAAGTTCATCCGGAAAAGACTTGTATTTACCTGCCAGTCCAACTTCCTGAAGGACTTCCGGGACACGTTTACGAATAACTCGTGTTGGACGGTTGACCACTCGCTGGGCGAAAGCTACATTCTCGTATACATTTCTGTCCTTCAAAAGGCGGAAATCCTGGAATACTACACCCAATTTACGACGGTATTTGGCTACTCGTCTGTGTTTCATTTTCTCCAGGCGTTCACCGCTTACGATGGTCTGACCGGATGTGGAATCCAGTTCTTTCATGAGAAGCTTGATCAGAGTTGTTTTTCCTGATCCGCTGTTTCCTACTACAAAGACGAATTCGCCTTTATCTATATGTAAGTTCGCATGGTTCACTGCCGGCAGGCCGGGGCCATAGGATTTGCTTACATCTATCAGGTCTATCATAGATTTTTCCTCCAAATGGTTCATGTTTTTGTAACATTATTGTAATATATGTTTTTGGGGATTGCAAGTAAGTTTTTTAGGGTTCATAGAATGTTCATAGTTTTCAGTAAGGGACGACAGGAAATTTATTGATTGCGGGGGCGGTTTCGGAGTCTAGGAATTCTAAGGGTTTGGGGAATCTGCTAAAAGCATGAGGAAAAATGCAAAACTCGCTCCGTTGCAAACTGCGCTCAGACAAGTTGCTATTTCTCCTCATAACGCAGCTTCCCCAAGCCCTAAGAATTACTACGACTCCTGCAAATGCCCCCGCAATCAATAAATTTCCTGTCTGTTACTTTGCTGTGGAACTGACTCTTTGCTGCGTGACATTTCTTTGCTATGTGACTTTTCTTCGCCGTGTGATGTTGCTTCACTGTGTAACTGTCTCTTCACCGTGTAGTGTCTCTTTGCTATATAACTCTTTTAAATCTGCAACCTCGATTTTTAACTATACACTGTGGGGCGGAATTTGTAAAGGGATAAAATCGGACACGTAAAATGCCAATATTGTAATAGCAAAGTTAATGCCTGCTACAGTAATTACTACTGTGGCAGGCATTGAAATTTTTCTTCTATTATAATGTATTAGTATTCCAGTGTTTCCATGTACTTCATAAATTGTTTATGTTACTTTTCTGATGTTCTAAAAATATTTATTGTTACCTGAACCTCTTTTAACCCCTGTATTTATCAGGGTTTTAGGAATTTTTTATATTCTCCTGTTACCTAATATATCATACCGTTTTCTATACACGGTAGACAAAAATGATGATACAATGTTGTCCCGACAGCTGGGTACTGTCGGGACTTTCTTCCTATTAAAATAGTGTCAAATCGCAATCAAATCTCTCCATGTAGCAGGACCGCAGATTCCGTCCACTTCCAGAACTTCTTTTCTGGATTCCTGGTATGCTTTCAGGGCGTAGATGGTGTTTGTGTCAGCTGTCCATGTGAGTTTCAATGCTTTGCCGTTTTTGCCTTTGAAGCCTCTGGCTCTCAGGATCTCCTGGAGTAATAATACAGAGGTGTTTTTATCTCCGGATTTTACTGTCTCTGGTTTAAACTGATATGTGTTTTCAGAAACTTTTTTTACTGATTCTGCCTTGGCTCCGGATGTTACCGCAATTGCTACATGATGGTTATCATTCAGCAGAATATCTCCTGCTTTGAGGTAGTCACCGGATATCAGATATTTTTTATTTGTTAATATGCTGGCCCCTGCAGTTTTCAGCGCCTGCCTCATATTGTAAGTTGTAAGATAAATACTTACAGCTTTAAGTTTAGGCAGATTCAGCCGGTAACCTGCACCTTTGATAATGGCTGCAATACTTGCACTGCAGTCTGTTTCGCAGGATACTGTGATCTGTGCAGGATCATAATTACTGGCTTTTAAATGCTGCCAGAATGTATAGCGGTCATTGCTGTTTCCGGCAGTGCCCTGGTCATATCCGATCAAGTCATTTCGTGCTGCTTTCTCTGCCATGTCTGCGATCAGGGACGCAACTTTCTGATCTTCGAATCTAAGAACGCACATCCACGGACGATTGTACCAGTTCATAATCTGATATTCAGTTCCTGTCTGATCTCCTGCTTTTCCTCCTGCATAACGGCCATTCTCGTCATGACCGCAATTTGAAAGCTTTACCATTGTTTTTTCCTCCTTTGAATAATCCTTATAAAATACGTTCCGGTCTACGGTTCCGGGGATTCCTGGAATCTTTGCTTTTGAGCTGTACTGCCAGCCTACTCCGTACCCTGGTCGGAGTCGTTCCTGCAGAGTGCCATTGTCATTTGCCGGATATCAGGCAATCCAGAAGTCATATTTTTTGAGATGACTACAGATCACGTTCGTATACCAATCTACATTACAATAGATTCCGAACTGATATCCAGCTGCGGTAATAATCTTCTCGAATGTTTCTGCCAGTTTGTGAATGCTTTCCGATTCAAGTGCACGCTGGTTGTTCCACTCTAAATCCAGCCATACTGGGAACTGTAGCTCTCGCCCATTCAGGACTTCTATTATTTTTCGAGCTTCACTCTGGATCTCTGCGATTGTCATTGCATAGCTGTATTTATACACCCCTGTTGGAATGTTATGTTTCTGGCATTCAGAGTGATTTTTCTCGAAACAACTATCTATTGTGATTTTTTTGGAAGCCAGTTCATCTGCCAATGATTGGCTTCTTTTAATAATTCCACTAAACGCTTTGTTTTTTCATATGTTTCCACCATATCCACAGTTACTCCTAACTGTACGGAATCTTTTTCCACTTACTTATGCTCCTTTCTCTATTCCAAAAAGGTAATTCGCATCAAATCCAAACTCTCCCATTACATTAATAATCGAGGCTATATCTGCTGCACGCATAATCCTTCTACCATTTAACATATCGTTGAGTTCTTGTGCCGAATAACCGGCTTTAGTTGCAACTGATGCTTGTTTCAATCCCTTCTGGTTTATTGCTTTTTTTAACTGAATTGCCACAATGCTATTTGACGCTGCAATATCAAGCATCTTGTATTCTCCTTTCTATTTAACAAGTTTCTTGTTGTTTTATATTGACATACCAAGATTTTTGAAATAAAATGGTTTTATATTAATAGGTAATTGCGAAACTCAAATTTGAAATATGAGAGCAGTTATCCACAATAAATGGAGATGATAAATGCAGAAACGTTAAATGACGAAATATTTTAGGCACACTTAAATAAGCCATAGGGCTTAT
>ENA-OQKY01001262-OQKY01001262.1-human-gut-metagenome-genome-assembly--contig:-NODE-1262-length-15642-cov-3.558943_pt1 | contig 15642 bp, 9 predicted proteins | sample MGYA00242652_ERZ504805 | MGnify/ENA primary metagenome ERZ504805 (study PRJEB26092, sample SAMD00036400) | human gut metagenome | host: Homo sapiens | study: EMG produced TPA metagenomics assembly of... | reverse complement strand
TGACTTGGCACCTGATTAAAGAACAGCTGGTGAAAGCCAATGATATCAAGGTTGAGCAGGAAGACATCACAAACATGGCTAAGGAAGCTACCCGCGCACAGTTTGCACAATATGGTATGATGAGTGTACCTGAAGAAATCCTGGAGAATTACTCAAAGGAAATGCTTAAGAAGAAAGAGAGTGTAGAAGGCTTGGTTAATCGTGTGGTTGAATCTAAATTGGCTACAGCATTGAAGTCTCAGGTGGAACTGGAGCACAAGAATGTTTCTGCTGAAGAGTTCAATAAGATGTTTGCGTAAGAGCAATGTGAGCCTACGGCTAAAATTTATAAAGAAACACAGAGTTTGACAAACTATAACTCTGTGTTTTTTTGTGTCTCTGTGTTCTTTTTTGTTTCTTTGTATCCTTATAAATTAAAAAAATAGAAAGAAATGGATGATTTTAGAAAATACGCTACCAAGCATCTTGGTATGAACAGTTTGGTACTGGACGATGTGATTAAATCACAAGCCAGCTATTTAAATCCCTATATCCTCGAGGAACGCCAGCTCAATGTAACACAGTTGGACGTGTTTTCCCGTCTGATGATGGACCGCATCATCTTCCTCGGTACGCAGGTTGATGACTATACGGCCAATACTTTGCAGGCTCAGTTGCTTTATCTGGATTCGGTGGATCCGGGCAAGGATATTTCCATCTATATCAATTCGCCGGGCGGTTCGGTATATGCCGGTCTGGGTATTTATGATACCATGCAGTTCATCAGTAGTGATGTGGCTACCATCTGTACTGGAATGGCGGCAAGCATGGCAGCCGTATTGCTGGTTGCCGGTGCCGAAGGCAAACGCTCCGCATTGACCCACTCCCGCGTGATGATACACCAGCCGATGGGAGGTGCCCAGGGGCAGGCCTCGGATATTGAAATCACGGCACGTGAAATCCAGAAGTTGAAGAAAGAACTTTATACCATTATCGCCGACCACTCCCACACTCCCTTTGACAAGGTATGGGCAGATTCTGACCGTGACTACTGGATGACAGCCCAGGAAGCCAAAGAATATGGTATGGTAGATGAGGTTTTGATTAAAAAATAAATATGGCAGATTCAAGAAAGAATAAAAATAGATGCAGTTTTTGCGGTCGCACCGAAGATGAAGTCGGATTTCTCATAACGGGGATGAATGGCTATATCTGCGACAGTTGCGCCACCCAGGCTTATGAGATTACTCAAGAGGCTTTGGGGGCTGGCAAGAAGGCAAGTGCCACGAAGCTGAATCTGAAAGAACTTCCTAAACACGTAGAAATAAAGAAGTTCCTCGACCAATATGTCATTGGTCAGGACGATGCCAAGCGTTTCTTGTCTGTGTCGGTGTACAACCATTACAAACGTCTGCTCCAGAAGGACGGCGGTGATGATGTGGAGATTGAAAAATCGAACATCATCATGGTAGGCAGTACCGGTACGGGAAAGACGTTATTGGCGCGTACTATCGCAAAGTTGCTGCATGTTCCTTTTACTATTGTAGATGCAACAGTTCTGACAGAGGCAGGTTATGTGGGTGAGGACATTGAAAGCATTTTGACACGTCTGCTCCAGGTGGCGGATTATAACGTGCCCGAGGCAGAGCAAGGTATCGTGTTTATTGATGAGATAGACAAAATAGCGCGCAAGGGTGATAATCCTTCCATAACCCGTGATGTGAGTGGTGAAGGCGTGCAGCAGGGATTGCTGAAACTGCTGGAAGGTTCTGTGGTGAATGTGCCTCCCCAGGGTGGGCGCAAGCATCCCGACCAGAAAATGATTCCGGTCAATACCAAGAATATTCTGTTCATTTGCGGTGGGGCTTTCGATGGCATTGAAAAGAAAATTGCCCAGCGGCTGAATACGCACGTTGTCGGGTATAGCGCTGTACGCAATACGGCAACCATTGATAAGAGCAACATGATGCAGTACATTGCTCCGCAGGATTTGAAGTCGTTCGGACTGATTCCCGAGATTATCGGCCGCCTTCCGGTGCTGACTTATCTGAATCCGTTGGACCGTGCGGCATTGCGCTCCATTCTTACGGAACCGAAGAATTCCATCATCAAGCAATACATCAAACTGTTTGAGATGGACAATGTGAAGCTGACGTTTGAAGATGCTGTATTTGAATATATCGTGGATAAAGCGGTAGAATATAAGTTGGGAGCCCGCGGCTTGCGTTCCATTGTGGAGACAATTATGATGGATGCCATGTTCGAAATTCCGTCAGAACAGAAGGACAATTTTGTTGTGACGTTGGACTACGCCAAGCGCCAGCTTGAAAAGGCAAATATAGCACGACTGCAAAGTGCTTAAGAATCAGATGGTAATACGGGGTAAAACCGACTATTTTACTTTTTATTGAAAAATATTCGATGGATTATGCTTGAAATTTAAGAAGTTGTTTATAACTTTGTTAGGGTTCTTTGTGAAAACAAGGCGGAGTACCACTATTAAAAGTTAACTCAATAAACAACAACCTAATGAATCATGGCAGGGAAGAAGATTAATTTGATAGACCAGCTGAAGAAATACTTCGGGTTCGATACATTTAAAGGAAATCAGGAAGCAATCATAGAGAATCTGTTGGCGGGTAATGATACATTCGTGTTGATGCCTACCGGTGGTGGAAAATCTTTGTGCTACCAACTGCCGTCCTTGTTGATGGAGGGCACGGGTATCGTGATTTCTCCTCTGATTGCCCTGATGAAGAATCAGGTCGATGCGATGCGTAACTTCAGCGAAGAGGATGGGATAGCCCACTTCATCAATTCTTCCCTAAACAAGAGCGCGATAGACCAGGTCCGGTCCGACATACTCAGTGGTAAGACAAAGCTGTTGTATGTAGCTCCGGAATCACTGACGAAGGAAGAGAATGTGGAGTTTCTGAAAACGGTGAAGATTTCGTTCTATGCCGTGGACGAAGCCCATTGTATTTCTGAATGGGGTCATGACTTCCGTCCTGAGTATCGCCGCATCCGTCCCATTATCAATGAAATAGGAAAAGCCCCTCTGATAGCGTTGACTGCGACGGCTACACCGAAAGTGCAGCATGACATCCAGAAGAATCTGGGTATGGTGGATGCGCAGGTGTTCAAGTCATCGTTCAACCGCCCGAATCTCTATTATGAGGTACGCCCCAAGACTGCAAATGTAGACCGGGACATCATCAAGTTCATTAAGAACAATCCCGAAAAGTCAGGCATTATCTATTGCCTGAGCCGGAAGAAAGTGGAGGAACTTGCTGAAATCCTGCAGGCAAACGGAATCAATGCCCGTGCCTATCATGCTGGAATGGATTCGGCCACACGAACACAGAATCAGGATGATTTCCTGATGGAAAAAATTGATGTGATTGTAGCTACCATTGCTTTTGGTATGGGGATTGACAAACCGGATGTGCGCTATGTCATCCATTATGATATACCCAAAAGTCTGGAAGGATATTATCAGGAGACCGGATGTGCCGGAAGAGATGGAGGAGAAGGGCAGTGTATTACTTTCTATACCAATAAAGACTTGCAGAAGCTCGAGAAGTTTATGCAAGGCAAACCTGTAGCAGAGCAGGAAATTGGCAAGCAGCTTCTGCTGGAGACTGCTGCGTATGCCGAATCTTCCGTATGCCGCCGAAAGGCGTTGCTTCATTACTTCGGCGAAGAATATATGGAAGAAAATTGTGGAAATTGTGACAACTGTTTAAATCCGAAAAAACAAGTGGAAGCTCAAGAATTATTGTGTACCGTGATTGAAGCTATTCTCGCGGTGAAAGAAAATTTTAAAGCGGACTATATTATAGACATAATACAAGGTAAGGAAACTTCAGAAGTGCAGGCGCATCTGCACGAAGATCTCGAAGTATTCGGCTCTGGCATGGGCGAAGAAGACAAAACGTGGAATGCTGTGATCCGTCAGGCGCTTATTGCCGGCTATCTGAGTAAGGATGTCGAAAACTATGGCTTGCTGAAAGTGACGGATGACGGTAGGAAGTTCCTTAAACATCCTAAATCATTCAAGATAGTGGAAGACAATGACTTTGAGGATGTGGAAGAGGAAGCACCTGCACGTGGAGGCGGTGCGTGTGCGGTAGACCCGGCATTGTACTCCATGTTGAAGGACTTACGAAAGAAGTTGTCCAAGAAGTTGGAAGTGCCTCCTTATGTCATTTTCCAAGACCCGTCTTTGGAAGCGATGGCGACCATATATCCGGTGACTTTGGACGAGTTGCAGAACATACCGGGTGTAGGAGCCGGAAAGGCAAAACGCTACGGCGAGGAATTCTGCAAACTCATTAAGCGTCACTGTGAAGAGAATGAGATTGAACGTCCTGAGGACTTGCGTGTGCGTACTGTAGCTAATAAGTCAAAAATGAAGGTGGCCATCATTCAGGCTATTGACCGTAAGGTGGCGTTGGATGACATTGCCATGTCAAAGGGTATTGAGTTTGAAGAGTTACTGGATGAGATAGAAGCTATCGTTTACTCCGGAACGAAATTGAATATTGACTATTTCTTGGAGGATATTATGGATGAAGACCACTTGCTGGATATCTATGATTATTTCAAGGAATCTACCACTGATAAGATTGACGATGCTCTGGATGAATTGGGTGATGACTTTACGGAAGAAGAGGTACGTTTGGTACGCATCAAGTTTATTTCAGAGATGGCAAACTGATTGGTTTTAGTTGATAAAAAAGAAAAAAAATGTTGCGTGCAAGTATACGGAATGGAATAAAAACCGTATATTTGCACGCAATAAATTTTAAACGCATAGCCCTATGTCATTTATTGCTGATAAGATTGTAATGGATGGATTAACTTATGACGACGTACTGTTAATCCCCGCTTATTCTGAAGTCTTGCCCAAAACTGTCGAACTCTCGACTAAGTTTTCACGAAACATTGAGTTAAAAATCCCGTTTGTAACTGCTGCCATGGATACGGTTACCGAAGCGAAGATGGCTATTGCCATTGCCCGTGAAGGTGGTATCGGAGTTATTCATAAGAATATGTCCATTGAGGAGCAGGCACGTCAGGTAGCTATTGTGAAGCGTGCCGAAAACGGTATGATTTATGACCCGGTGACTATCAAGAGAGGTTCTACGGTAGCTGATGCGCTGGCTTTGATGGCTGAATACAAGATTGGTGGTATTCCGGTGGTAGATGATGAAAGATATTTGGTAGGCATTGTTACCAATCGTGACCTTCGTTTTGAGAAAGATATGAATAAGCGTATCGATGAGGTAATGACTAAGGAGAACATCATTACTACCAATCCTACGACGGATATGGAGGCTGTTTCTCAAATTCTGCAAGAACATAGAATCGAGAAGTTGCCGGTAGTGGATAAAGACAACAAATTGGTAGGTCTGATTACCTATAAGGATATTACCAAGGCAAAGGATAAACCTATGGCGTGCAAGGATAGCAAAGGTCGTCTGCGCGTTGCTGCCGGAGTGGGAGTGACGAATGACACTTTGGAGCGCATGCGGGCTTTGGTGGATGCAGGGGCGGATGCCATTGTCATTGATACGGCTCACGGACATTCCAAGGGGGTTATTGAAAAATTGAAAGAAGCCAAGGCTAACTTCCCTCATATTGATATTGTTGTTGGTAATATTGCTACCGGTGAAGCTGCGAAGGCATTGGTCGAGGCTGGTGCTGATGGAGTAAAGGTGGGCATCGGTCCGGGTTCCATCTGCACTACCCGTGTAGTTGCCGGTGTGGGTGTTCCTCAGTTGTCTGCGGTTTATGATGTGGCAAAGGCACTGAAGGGCACGGGTATTCCTTTGATTGCCGATGGCGGTTTGCGTTACTCGGGTGACGTAGTGAAGGCGTTGGCTGCCGGTGGTTACAGCGTGATGATCGGTTCGCTGGTTGCCGGAACGGAAGAGTCTCCGGGCGATACGATTATTTTCAACGGTCGTAAGTTCAATTCTTATCGGGTTATGGGATCGCTGGAAGCTATGTAAAATGGTTCCAAGGACCGCTACTTCCAAAGCGGTACCAGTGACGTGAAGAAATTGGTTCCAGAGGGCATTGCTGCCCGCGTTCCTTATAAAGGTACTTTGTATGAAGTTATTTATCAGTTGGTTGGCGGTCTGCGTGCCGGTATGGGCTATTGCGGTGCAGCCAATATAGAGAAACTGCACGATGCTAAGTTTACCCGCATTACTAATGCAGGTGTACTCGAAAGCCATCCGCATGATGTATCTATAACCAGTGAGGCACCGAACTATAGCCGTCCAGAGTAAGATAATAACAAAATAATAGTGAATGCCCGGAGAGAGATTGCCGCTTTCCGGGCATTTTGTTTATATTTGCAGCCGTATAAAAAGAACGGATGGTGCTTATGGTTAGATTGTTTTGGGTGTTTTTCTTCCTCGGGTTCGGATTGGCTGTTTCGGCCCAGGACGATCCGGTACTGATGCGTATCAATGGAAAGGAGGTCCTCCGTTCTGAATTCGAACGTAGCTATAATAAGGGCGGTACCTCTGTCGGTGCAGGCCGGAAGGCATTGGATGCATATGTGAATAAGTTTATAGACTTCAGGCTGAAAATAGAGGCTGCCGAAGTTGCGGGATTGGATACTTCCCGTGTCTTCCAGAAGGAGCAGGATGAGTATCGCCGCTGTCTGATTAAATCATACTTGACAGATGAGGAGACGGCAGAGCAGGAGGCACGGCAGTATTATGACAAGATGAAATCCGGCCGGCGTGCGGGCCGGGTATATGTGAAGCATATTTTTAAATATCTCCCCCAGAATATTTCCGGTCATACCTTACGTGAGATGGAGTCCAGGATGGATTCTATCTACAGGGCTCTTGCAAAGGAAGGGGGAGCTGTGCCGTCTTTCGATGCTTGCGTCGAGCAATTTTCCGATGAGAAGAAAGCATTTTGGGTGGGTTGGCTGCAGATGCCGGTGGAGTTTGAGGATATTGTATTCGGGTTGAATGCCGGAGAGATTTCCCGTCCGTTCCTCACTCCTCAAGGCATTCATATCGTGAAAGTACTCGAACAGCAGGAAATCCTTCCTTTTGAGAGGATGAAGGACAAGATAATCCGTTGTCAAACCCGTCGTCATGGAATGGATAAAGGAACGCGGGCTTTTGTGGATAAACTGAAGAAAGAATATCACTATATGCCGGATAAAGCCGGTATCGACGAACTGCTGGCCAAAGGAAGCACTTCTCGTGTATTGTTTACACTGGATGGCAAGGCATACGGTGGAAAAGAGTTTGCCGGATTTGCCGCTGTTTATCCGGCAGGGACGCGCAGACAGTTGGAGGCTTTTACAGTAAAAACGATTCTGGACTATGAAAACTCCCGTCTGGAATTGAAGCATCCCGAATTCTGTGCGTTGGTGCAGGGGCATCGTGACAGCATGTTGCTTGCCGAAATCACTGACCGTGAAGTGGGAAAGAGGAGTGTGGTGGATGAAGCGGGATTGAAAGCATATTTTGAGGCGCACCGTTCGGACTTCCATTGGGACGAACCGCGTTATAAGGGTATTGTGCTGCATTGTACTACCAAGCGGGTGGCGAAGCAAGTACGGAAATTTCTGAAACAGATTCCGGAAGAGGAGTGGATGGATGCCATCCGTCTCACCTTCAATGCCGGCGATACTCCCAAGGTGCAGGCAGAGCAAGGATTATTTGCCCCCGGTGATAATGCATATGTGGATGATTTGGTGTTTAAAAGTAAGGATGCGACTCCGGTTTTGTCATTTCCCTTTACTGCTGTACAAGGTCGTAAGCAGAAGGGACCGGACAGTTGGCAAGAGGTGCGAGAGCCGCTCGTAACCGCTTATCGGAACTATTTGGAAACGCATTGGGTGGCAAAGTTGCGTGCTGCCGGTAAGGTTGAAATTGACCAAGAGGTTTTAAAAACCGTTAATAATCACTGATGCAACCGATTAAAACACTATCTTCGTACCTCAAAACGAAGTAAATATCAGTTGGTGATGCGAACAACCTGCTTTGGGCTTTTAATTTTCCTTCTCTGTGCGGCGTGCAGCGAGCAGCACGACCATAAAGGGCGGACACCGTTAGTGGAGTTGGACGGCAATTTCCTTTACCGGGAAGATTTGCAATCGGTACTTCCTGCCGGTTTGTCCAAAGACGACAGTCTGTTGTTTGCAGAACATTATATCCGTAATTGGGTGGAAGATATTTTGCTGTACGATAAAGCGCAGAGCAATATTCCCAATAACGGTGAGATTGATAAACTTGTGGAGAATTATCGCAAAGCATTGATAATGCATACCTATCAGCAGGCTTTAATACATCAGCGACTATCAGAGGAGATTTCAGAACAAGACTTGACGGAGTATTACGAGAAGAATCAGGCGTTCTTCAAAGTGGAACGTCCGTTGATGAAAGGCTTGTTCATCAAAGTTCCTTTGACAGCCCCACAGCTGGGCAATGTTCGTCGCTGGTACAAGATGGAAACCCGTGAGGCGGTGGAACATCTGGAAAAGTACAGTCTGCAGAATGCTGTGAAGTATGAGTATTTTTATGATAAATGGGTGCCGGTATCGGAAGTGCTGGATATGCTGCCCTTGAAGGTTCCTAATGTGGACGAGTATCTGGACAAGAATCGCCATGTAGAGCTGAAGGATACGGCTTTCCATTATTTCCTGAATGTGAGCGATTATCGCCCGGTGGGAGAGCAGGAACCCTATGAGTTTGCCCGTAGCCAAGTGAAGGATATGCTGCTGAACGTGAAGCAGGTGGAATTCATGAAGCAAGTGAAGGATGATTTGTATCAACGGGCGGTGAAAAGAGACAAGATTAAATATTATTTAGAATAAGACACCAAGAATGAAACAGTGTATGAACTTTAAGTTTGTAATTTTATTTGCCTTGACGCTATTAGTCGGTTCTACCGTTTATGGACAAGACAACGTAATTGACGAGGTAGTGTGGGTAGTAGGTGACGAGGCTATACTGAAGTCCGAAGTGGAAGAAGCACGCATGAGTGCATTGTATGAAGGACGCAAATTTGACCGTGACCCTTATTGCGTGATACCGGAGGAGATAGCCGTGCAGAAGCTGTATCTTCACCAGGCTGCCCTCGACAGTATCGAAGTATCCGAGAGTGAGGTTATCCAGCGTGTGGACTATATGACGAACATGTACATCGCCAACATCGGTTCGCGCGAGAAAATGGAGGAATACTTCAACAAGACTTCCAGTCAGATTCGTGAAACGCTGCGCGAGAATGCCCGTGAAGGATTGAAGGTTCAGAAGATGCAGCAGAAACTGGTGGGTGAGATTAAGATAACTCCGGCTGAGGTGCGCCGTTACTTCAAGGATTTGCCGCAGGACAGCATTCCTTATATCCCTACCCAGGTGGAGGTGCAGATTATCACTCAGCAGCCTAAGGTTCCTTTGGAGGAAATAGAAGATGTAAAGAGACGTTTGCGTGAGTATACCGACCGTGTCAATAAGGGTGAAAGCTTTTCCATGTTGGCTCGTCTGTACTCTGAGGACCGTGGTTCGGCCATGCGTGGCGGTGAGATTGAATTCTCAGGACGCGGTATGCTGGACCCCGCTTATGCCAATGTGGCTTTCAACTTGCAAGACCCCAGCAAGGTTTCCAAGATTGTAGAGTCTGAATATGGTTTCCATATCATTCAGTTGATAGAGAAGCGCGGTGACCGTATTAAAACGCGCCACATTCTGTTGAAACCGCATATTCCGGAAGAAGCTCTGGCTGCCGGTTGTGCCCGTTTGGATTCTATTGCCGATGATATCCGCAATAACAAGTTCTCTTTTGAAGAGGCTGCCTCAGTGCTTTCGCAGGATAAGGATACGCGTAACAATCATGGTTTGTTGCCGAATCCCAATACGAATACTTCCCGTTTTGAGATGCAGGAACTTCCCCCTGAAATAGCCAAGGTGGTGGATAAGATGAAAGTGGGCGAAATCTCCGAAGCCTTCACCATGATTCCGCAAAAGACCGGAAAAGAAGAGTGTGTGATTGTGAAACTGAAGAGCCGTACGACGGGACACAAGGCTACCATTGCCGATGACTATCAGAACTTGAAAGAGATTGTGTTGGAGAAACGCCGCGACGAAGTGCTGGACAAGTGGATTCGTGAGAAGCAGAAGCACACGTATGTCCGTATCAAGGATAATTGGAAGAATAACTGTACGTTCAAGTATCCGGGCTGGATCAAAGAATAATCCGGAAGGATTTACATGGATTTGTATGCAAAAGAAGAATACAAAAAATCATTTCCTGAACAAGCATAGATACCTCCTGGTAGGCATTCTATGCTTGTTTGGCATCTGTCTGCTGAGTGCGCAGGACAAAAAGAAGAGTACTGGTGCACCGGAGAAGAGGAAAGTGGACTCGATTGAACAGAAAAAGACGGAGACGTCGGAAAAGAAGAAGACGCGCGTCGATTTGTTGTACGCAGATGAGGCGCAGGCAGACAAACAGTTGCGTCCTGATGTGCAGGTACTCATCGGTTCGGTGAGGATGAAGCATGACAGTATGTACATGTTCTGTGATAGTGCGCTGATATTCGAAAAGATAAATTCTGTGGAGGCATTCGGCAATGTGCGTATGGAGCAGGGTGACACCTTGTTTATCTATGGAGACTATCTGTATTATGACGGCATGTCGCAGCTGGCCATGCTGCGTGAGAATGTACGTATGATAAATCGTAATACGGTGCTGACAACCGACAGTTTGAACTATGACCGTCTGTACGATTTGGGTTATTACTTCGAAGGCGGTACGCTGACCGACGAGGATAATGTGCTGACTTCCGAGTGGGGAGAATATAGCCCTGCCACCAAGTTGGCTGTCTTCAACCACGACGTGAAGCTGGTCAACCCGAAGTTTGTCTTGACTTCGGATACCTTGAAGTATAGTACAGCTACCAAGATTGCTACCATTCTAGGTCCCTCCGACATTGTGAGTGATCAAAATCATATTTATTCCGAACGTGGCGTGTACAATACGACTACTGAGCAGGCAGAACTGCTCGACCGTTCCGTACTGACCAACGACGGCAAGAAATTGACCGGTGACAGCCTTTTCTACGACCGCATCTTGGGATACGGTGAGGCTTTTGACAATGTACAGATGAATGATACGGTCAACCGGAACATGTTGACTGGCGACTACTGTTTCTACAACGAACTGACCGGAAGCGCCGTTGCCACCAAACGTGCCGTAGCTATCGACTATTCGCAGGGCGACAGTCTGTTTATGCACGGTGATACTTTGCGGCTGATTACCTACCATATGAATACCGATTCCATGTACCGGGAGATGCGTGCCTATCATAAGGTGCGTGCTTATCGCACGGATGTGCAGGCCGTATGCGATTCGTTGGTGTATAATTCCAAGGACTCTTGCATGACGATGTACACCGACCCTATCTTGTGGCACGGGGAACAACAGTTGTTGGGCGAGGAAATTAAAATTTACATGAACGATAGTACCATCGACTGGGCACATATCATCAATCAGGCCCTGACGGTAGAGAAAAAGGACAGTATTCACTATAACCAAGTTTCCGGTAAGGAGATGAAAGCTTTCTTCATAGATGGAGACATGCGTCTGGTGGAGGTAAACGGCAATGTACTGGTGGTGTATTATCCGGTAGAGGAGAAGGACAGTTCGCTGATTATGATGAACTATTCGGAAGGCGGACTTTTGAAAATGTACTTGAAGGAGAGAAGGATGGAGCGCGGAGTCTTTGTTGGAAAGACTACCGGTACAGCCTATCCTCTGGACCAGATTCCACCAGATAAGAGCAAGCTGCCTTCTTTTGTCTGGTTCGACTACATCCGTCCGCTCAACAAGGAGGACATCTTCGAGTGGAGGGCTAAAAAAGCAGGTGAAGTATTGAAGAAAAGTGACCGGAAACCTGTAACTTCGCCAAGGAATATGCATATTAAACGAAATAATAAGTAGCGTCATGGGAATGTTTGCAATGCGGAAGCCTCGTGGCTTCAATCATAGCTATATCTATGTGGATGAGCGGAAAGAGAAGTTGGCGAAGATGGAAGAAAACGCCAAGCGTTACCTGGGTATGCTGCCGGAAAAGGAATTCTCGCCCGAGGATATACGGGGCAAATTCATAGAAGGAACAACTCACCTGAAGCGGCGCAAGGAGAGCGGACGTAAGCCGATGCATTTGGGCATAATCCTTGTTGTCATAGCTGTGCTGATTTATCTGTGGTATGCTATCAGTAACGGAATCATATAATAATGATTAATCATTAATCCCTAATCATTAAACATTATCATGAGCGATATCATTCATTTGCTGCCCGATTCGGTTGCCAATCAGATTGCTGCCGGAGAGGTGATTCAGCGTCCGGCATCTGTTGTGAAAGAATTGGTGGAAAATGCAATTGATGCCGAAGCAGGGGAAATACATGTGCTGATTACCGATGCGGGCAAGACCTGCATTCAGGTGATTGATGATGGGAAGGGTATGTCCGAAACGGATGCGCGCCTTTCTTTTGAACGTCATGCGACTTCAAAGATACGCGAGGCTGCCGATTTGTTTGCCCTACGCACCATGGGCTTCCGTGGAGAGGCGTTGGCTTCTATAGCAGCGGTAGCTGAAGTGGAGTTGAAAACACGTCCGGTCAGCGAGGAGCTGGGGACGCGGCTGCTGATTGCCGGCTCTAAAGTCGAGAGCCAGGAAGCCGTTTCCTGCCCTAAGGGAAGCAATTTTTCCATCAAGAACCTATTCTTCAATATTCCTGCCCGGCGTAAATTCCTGAAAGCCAACTCTACGGAGTTGAGCAATATCCTTACGGAATTCGAGCGTATAGCGCTGGTGCATCCTGAGGTAGCCTTCTATCTGTATAGTAATGATACGGAATTGTTCAATCTTCCGGTAATGCCTTTGCGGCAACGCATCATGGCAGTCTTCGGAAAGAAGCTGAATCAGCAGTTGCTGTCCGTAGACGTCAATACGACGATGATAAAGATTTCCGGTTTTGTAGCCAAGCCGGAAACGTCCCGCAAGAAAGGAGCGCACCAATACTTTTTTGTGAACGGGCGCTATATGCGTCACCCCTATTTCCACAAAGCGGTGATGGATGCTTATGAACAGCTGATTCCTGCCGGTGAGCAAATCTCCTACTTTATTTATTTCGAGGTAGACCCTGCCAATATCGATGTGAACATCCATCCGACGAAGACGGAGATTAAGTTCGAGAATGAGCAGGCTATCTGGCAGATTATATCGGCTGCGGTCAAGGAATCCTTAGGTAAGTTTAGCGCTATACCTACTATCGATTTTGATACCGAGGACATGCCGGATATTCCTGCATTCGAGCAGGCTCGTCCGATAGAGCCTCCGAAGGTACACTATAACACGGATTTCAATCCCTTCAAGACGTCTTCCGCTTCTTCCTATGGAGGTGGTGGCAATTATTCGCGTCCCAAAGTGGAGTGGGAGGGGCTTTATTCCGGTTTGGAAAAAGCCAGCAGGATGAACGAGCCGATGGAGGAAGAACCTTTTGCAGAGGATACGGTTACCGGTACGGCTCCAAGAGAGGAGGAGAGGGTTCCTTATTTCCAGGAAACGGTTCCTTCCGGGGCAAGCGCCTCTTTCTATGGCAATGAGGCAACGGTAGAGAAAGGAGCGCAACACTTCCAGTTCAAGGGGCGTTTTATTCTGACTTCCGTTAAATCGGGTCTGATGCTGATAGACCAGCATCGGGCGCATGTCCGGGTATTGTTCGACCGCTATATGAGTCAGATTCGACAGAAACAAGGGGTATCGCAGGGGGTATTGTTTCCGGAGATTATCCAGTTGCCGGCTTCGGAAGCTGCCGTGCTGGACGGTATATTGGAAGATTTGTCGGCAGTAGGCTTCGATTTGAGCCCGCTGGGTGGCGGTAGCTATGCCATCAACGGCATACCTTCGGGCATAGAGGGGTTGAACCCGGTGGAATTGGTCCGGAATATGGTACATACTGCTATGGAAAAAGGGAATGACGTTAAGGAAGAGGTGCAGACAATTCTTGCATCGACCTTGGCACGTGCTGCGGCCATCGTCTATGGACAAGTGCTGAGCAACGAGGAAATGTCCAATCTCGTGGACAATCTGTTTGCATGCCCATCCCCGAATTATACTCCGGACGGAAAGACGGTGCTGGCGACCATTAAAGAAGACGACATAGAAAAGCTTTTCTCCAAATAAGGAAGAGTACTTTCTTTTGCATCAAGGCAAAAAAAGTACAAATATTCAGAACCTTTTAGTTCTGTTGGCGTTAATTAGACAGTTTGAATGATAAAGAGTTTAATTAACCACTTAACTATTTTAAGGTATATGAAAAAGATTCTAATGTTACTGGCTTTAGCTGGTGTGTCTTCTGTTGCCATGGCGCAGCAAAAGACTGAAGTTGTGGAAGAATTTGGTGTTATCCAGGTTCAGGATAAATATCAGGTAATCACTAATCCGTTCTGGAGTAATTGGTTTTTCTCTATAGGCGGTGGTGCCGAAGCAACTTTTGGAGATAATGATAAGGCAGGAAGTTTTGGCAAGCGTATCAGTCCGACGCTGAATTTTGCCATCGGCAAATGGTTCACCCCGGGACTGGGAGTACGTCTGCAATATAGCGGCCTTCAGGCAAGAGGATATACGTATGATGCAGGTGCTGACTACGTGAAAGGCACTCAGATGGATGACGGCTACTACAAACAGCGTTTCGACTATATGAATCTGCACGGAGATGTGATGTTCAATCTGAATGCGCTGTTTGGAGGATACAACCAGCACCGCGTATATGAGATCATTCCTTATGTAGGTGCGGGGTTCACTCACAACTACACAAAGCCTCATCGCGAAGCTTTGTCCGTAAACGCAGGTATCATCAATCGCTTCCGTATTTCGAATGCGATAGATATTAACCTGGAGCTGAGCGCAATGGGTGTTGAAGATAAGTTCGATGGCGAAGTTGGCGGCGATCATGGATATGATGGCGTGCTGAGTGCAACGGTGGGGTTGACATACCGTTTCCCCGCCCGTGGATTCCGTCGCCCGATGCCTCAGTTGATTTCTCAGGTAGAGCTGGATGCCATGCAGGCACAGCTTGCAGAGATGGGAGCTGCCAACCAGCAGCTGCAGAATGCATTGGTGGCTGCACAGAACCAGCCGGTGGCCGAAGTTACGGAAACCGAAGTGATTGTTCCCGATCCGGATATAGCACCGCGTACCGTATTCTTCAATATCGGTTCTGCCGAAGTCTCTCCACGTGAAGCAATGAACTTGTCTTATCTGGCAGACCAGATGAAACAGTTCCCGAACGCCACTTACACTGTAAACGGATATGCAGACTCTGCAACCGGTACGCCGGTATTCAACAAAGAGTTGAGTTTGAAGCGTGCACAAGCCGTGGTCGATGTATTGGTAAAACAATACGGAATTCCTGCTGACCGCCTGAAGGTGGATGCCGGTGGTGGTGTCGATAAGTTCGGACAGCCGATTCTGAACCGTGTGGTATTGGTGAAATCAGCCAATTAGAAAGCTACAAGCTACAAGGAGTTACGAGTTATAGACATGAGAAGGGGAATGCGTTATTCTGACGCATGCCCCTCATTTTTTCTAACCAGTCACTTGTAACGAGCCGC
>ENA-OQKY01001253-OQKY01001253.1-human-gut-metagenome-genome-assembly--contig:-NODE-1253-length-15815-cov-3.138131_pt1 | contig 15815 bp, 9 predicted proteins | sample MGYA00242652_ERZ504805 | MGnify/ENA primary metagenome ERZ504805 (study PRJEB26092, sample SAMD00036400) | human gut metagenome | host: Homo sapiens | study: EMG produced TPA metagenomics assembly of... | reverse complement strand
TTCAGGTTCATGCGGGCGTGATCGGTCAGGCTTATAAAGAAATGCAAGAACATTTCGGTGGGCATATCCCCTACTTTCTCACGGTGAAAGGCTGCCGCCCAGACTAACCAGGGACGTCCTCCGAAATCAAGCGCCACACTGCACAGACAATCGTCCATCGGCAGGCAGTAACCGTAGCGTTCGATCCCCCTCTTATCGCCTAAAGCCTTTAACAAAGCTTCTCCAAGCGCAATAGCCGTATCCTCTATCGTATGATGTTCGTCTACTTCCAGATCTCCTTTCACCCGTACCGTCAAATCGATACCCGAATGTTTTCCGATCTGGTCGAGCATATGGTCGAAGAAGCCGAGACCGGTGGAAATCTCCGTCCGCCCATGTCCGTCCAGATTCACTTCTACAAAAATATCCGTTTCCTTTGTCGTACGTCGGATAGTGCCCCGGCGTTCTCCGGCAAAAAGATATTCCGTGATCCGGTCCCAATCGTCTGTAATCAGGACGGGAGAAATAGCCGTATTCTCCGTGAGCAACTGTCGCGCCTCGACGTCATCCGGACGAAGCCATATCCCTTTTGCCCCTAAATTGGCTGCCAGCTGCATATCCGTCAGCCGGTCACCTATCACGTAACTGTTTGCCAGGTCATATTCGCCGGACAGATAGCGGCCTAACATACCTGTACGGGGTTTCCGGTTCGGAGAGTTTTCTTCCGGAAAAGAACGGTCGATCAGGATATCGTCGAAACGGATCCCCTCGCCTTCCAAGGTCTTCAACATCTTGTCGTGTGCCGGCCAGAAAGTGTCTTCCGGAAAGGAATCCGTACCCAAACCGTCCTGGTTCGTCACCATCACAAACTCGAAATCCAACTGTTTACGGATAAAGTACAGGTTACGGAATACCTTCGGATAAAACACTAACTTCTCCAAGCTGTCCAACTGATAGTCCACCGGCGGCTCTATCACAAGCGTTCCGTCCCGGTCTATAAATAAGGCTCTTTTCATTTCATAAATCTTTACATTTTTTTAAGCGCTTCGAGCAAAGCATCGTTTTCATCCGGCTTGCCGACCGTGATGCGAAGGCAGCCGTTACACATGGTCACATTTGTCCGGTTACGGACGATAATACCCTGTCTGACCAGATTTTTATAGATCGTATCGGCATTCGTCACTTCGACCAGGATAAAATTTGCATCCGTAGGATAAATCTTGCGCACGCAGTTCAACTCCGGCAATGCAGCTTGCAGACGAATCCGCTCGGAAAGGATCGAACGAAGCTGTTTTTCCATCTGTTCCTTGTTTTCAAGCATATACAAGGCACGTTCCTGAGTCAGCAGATTTACATTGTACGGATATTTGATCTTATTGAGGATCGCAATGATTTCGGGAGAAGCAAAAGCCATTCCCAACCGGATTCCGGCAGCCCCCCACGCTTTGGACATGGTTTGCAGGACGATCAGATTCGGGAATTTCTCCAACTCGCCTAAGAAAGAAGGCTCGATGGAGAAATCGACATAAGCCTCGTCAATCACAACGATCCCTTGGAATGTATTCAATACTTTGTAAAGGCGGTCACGGCTCAGATTATTTCCCGTCGGGTTGTTGGGAGAACACAGGAATATCACCTTCACCCAGTCGTTTGCCGCTTCCAGAAGACTGTCGGTATCCAGGTCGAACTTTTCGTCCAGCTTGATCTTCCGGAACTCTACGTTATTGACATTGGCCGCGACTTCATACATGCCGTAGGAAGGCGCGATGCCTACGATGCTGTCGATAGACGGTTCGCAAAACGCACGGATAATCAGATCGATCGGTTCGTCACTTCCGTTCCCCAGAAAGATAGACTCGCGTTTCACCCCTTTGATCTCCGCAATCTTCTTCTTCAGTTCCCATTGCAAAGGATCGGGATAGCGGTTGTACGGTCTGTTAAACGGGTTTTCGTTTGCATCCAGGAAAACGGAGGCATTACCTTGAAACTCATCTCTGGCAGACGAGTAGGGTTTCATGTTCCAGACATTGGGTCTGACTAAATCTTTTAAGTCTTTCATAATGTGTTCAATCTGATTGTTACTGCATTCTTGTGCGCATCCAGCTGCTCGTTGGCCGCCATTGTCCGGATCGTCCCGCCCAACAGCCGGATGCCGTCGGCCGTGATCTCCTGGAACGTGATCTTCTTGATGAAGCTGTCCAGGTTCACGCCACTGTAGGCTTTTGCATATCCGTTGGTCGGCAACGTATGGTTCGTACCGGAAGCGTAGTCGCCAGCGCTTTCCGGCGTATAGGATCCCATGAAGACACTGCCTGCATTTTCGACCTGCCCGGCAATATCTGCATAATCGGTCGTCTGGATAATCAGATGCTCCGGAGCGTACAGGTTGGTGAAGTCGATCACTTCCTGTTTATCCTTCAGCACGATAAGACGGCTGTGGCTCAACGATTTTTCCGTGATCTCCTTACGGGGCAGCCGGTCCAGCTGTTCCCGGATCGCTTGCATGATCGGTTCGACGATGCTTTCGGATGCCGTCACCAGCATGGCTTGGCTGTCCACTCCATGTTCCGCCTGGGAAAGGAAATCTGCGGCAATAAAGGCGGGATTGGCCGATTCGTCTGCAATCACTTCCACTTCGGAAGGACCGGCAGGCATGTCGATGGCCACCTCTTTCAGGCTGACCAACTGTTTGGCCGCCGTCACATACTGGTTACCGGGACCGAATATCTTATAGACCTTCGGAACCGATTCCGTTCCGTAGGCCATCGCCGCTATGGCCTGGATACCTCCTGCCTTGAATATCTTGCTGACGCCTGCCGTTTCCGCGGCAAACAGGATGGCGGGGTGTACCTTTCCATCCTTGCCCGGAGGCGTACAAAGCACGATTTCCTTACAGCCGGCAATACGTGCCGGGACAGCCAACATCAGGACGGTAGAGAAAAGAGGAGCCGTTCCGCCGGGAATGTATAAACCGACTTTTTCTATCGCTACCGCTTTCTGCCAGCAGGTGACACCCGGTGTCGTCTCCACCTTCTTTCCCGTAAAACGCTGTGAGGCGTGAAATATCTCTATATTGTTCTTTGCTTGACGGATAGCTTGCTTCAGCTCTTCAGGTACGAGCTCCTTCGCTTCCGCTAATTCCTGTTCTGAAACCTGCAACCTTTTGAAGGTAGCGGGATCTATCTTGTCGAACTTCTCCTCATACCGGATAACGGCGGCATCTCCTCCCTTCCGGACTTCATCCAGCACCGTGCGGACCGTATCGAACAGTGTCGTGACATCCAGCGCCGGACGCAGGGCCAATGAGGCCCATTCTTCTCTTGACGGATATTTGATTACTTCCACTTTATAAATTAAAAATTAAGAATTAAAAAATTAAGAGGTAAGAATTTACTTCTTAATTTACAAAATCATTTTCTCGATCGGTAGCACCAGTATGCCTTCTGCTCCCAATGATTTCAGTTTACCGATGATTTCCCAGAAATGTTTCTCCGCTATGACGGATTGGACAGACACCCAGTTCCCGTCGGCAAGCGGCGTGATGGTCGGGCTCTTCATGCCCGGCAGCACTTCTATGATCTCGTCCATCTTGTCTTTCGGAGCGTTCAACAATACATATTTCTTGCCTTCCGCTACCTGGATCGCTTCAAAACGGAACAACAGTTCGTTCAGGATAGCCTGTTTTTCATCCGACAGGTTATTGTTAGCAATCAACAAGGCTTCGCTTTGCATGATGACTTCCACTTCTTTGAGCTGATTGCTCACCAGCGTGCTGCCGGAGCTGACGATATCGAAAATCGCATCCGCGAGGCCGATGCCCGGCGCAATTTCCACAGACCCGCTAATTACGTGAAGGTCTGCTTTCACTCCCTTTTCAGCCAGATAAGCCTTCAGTATTTCCGGATAGGAAGTTGCGATCGTTTTTCCGGCGAACCATTCCACCCCCTGATAATCTTCATCTTTCGGAATGGCGAGTGAAAGACGGCATTTGCTGAATCCTAAACGTTTGATCAGCTTGGCCTCCTGTCCTTTTTCTACATATTCGTTTTCGCCAACGATACCTATGTCGGCAACTCCATTGGCTACAGATTGTGGAATATCGTCATCGCGCAAGAATAAGACTTCTACCGGAAAACCTTTTGCCGACAACAGCAAAATACGTTTTCCCCTGTTTAGTTTAATACCGGCTTCTTCTAAGAGAAGCATTGTTTCATCGTAAAGACGACCTTTTGATTGTACTGCGATTCGTAACATGTTTATTTTGTTTGTATATATTTTTCCAAAAACAAAATAAGGCCCACCGTAAACGGCAAGCCTTATTCATTTATATCATATGTTCCTACATACCACACAGCCCACCGAACTATTGCCCGTTGTAATGATGATGATGGTGGAGATGCAGAACCGTACTTTTCATTTGTTATTATTTTTACGTTGCAAAGTTACAATAATAATTGAATTAGCAAATAAAACTTACAAAAGATTAGCCAATCGGGGTGATTTTTTATTATGAGGCCAATTTTAACCCGATAATTCCGGTTATCTGTACAAATGATCCGCCTGCTGACGGATTTTATTTGAGAGCAGGACCGGATAGTCCGGGTGGGCGGCAAAGAAATCGTCCACCTCCTTCTTAGCCTCCGGCGAAGTATGTCCGCTCAATAAAGCCCGTACCCAATCACGCGGAAAAAAGATGTCTCCCGTACGCTGTATTTCCTGCAAGGCTTCCAGTGCCGGACGGATATAACCGACCGCTTCTTTCTGGCGCAACTGGCAGTTCAGGTTCGACAAGGCGGCCGAAGCCCACGGCTCGACGCGACGGTTCTCGGCTACGAGCAGAGAAGCGAACACACTGTCGCGCACTTCCTGTCGGGGAGAAACGGAGGGTGAGATGAATGCATATTGCCGTTTGCGGTCCGGGTTGGTGATCCGTGCTTGCTGGGTTGCTACGATTTCATCGGCTTTGTCAGGCATCTGGATAGCCAGATCGTACGACAAGCTGATATAATCGTTTTCGCTCAACGAACATCCAGCAGGCGCTTTTTGGTCTTTCCAGAGCGCGTATAGTTTTCCGACCGCTTCCGGCGAGCGGGCTATGGAACGATATTGGCGGAACGCCTGCAAACGTTGTTGGGATTGTTCCGCCATTGTCACGATTCGCCAGAGCACCAGTTCCAGTTTCTCCGGATCAGCGAGATAGAAACGTTGGCAATTACCGATATATCCGAGGGCGGCCGAGAACAACAGAGAATTGTTTTCCGTAGGCAAATAATCCAACATTGCTTCCATATAAAGCTCTGCAGGGATAGTCCGGTTCAATAAATTCTCGTACAACGTAATCAACAAAGAACCTCTCAACACCTCGTCCTTACAAGCGGGAAGGTTGCCCAAACAAGCCTTCGCATCTTTCTCAAGCAGGCGGAAGAAACCATATCCTTTGCCATCGGCATTGGGCATGACGAAACAGCCTTCGCTCGCCTGCCTTTTCAGTTCCTTGAGGCATGACGCCTGCTCTTTTCCAAATGAAACTTGCACGTCCTCCGTCCCTCCGTCAGGATAGACAACCAGAAAAGACAAGTCTTGTTCCCACAACAGCCCGCGTCCTAACGGATCTTTCTGCGAGACCTGCAACGATTTGCCATCTGCGGATATCACTCCACATATCTCCGGCATGCCCTTTTCATTCACCCAAGCCCGGCTCCAGGCCGTCAGATCATCGTCCGTATATTTGTCCAGAATACCGATCAGTCCTTCCCAGGTAGCATTTCCGTAGGCATACGTTTTCAGGTATTCCTGAATCCCTTTCCTGAAAGACTCCTTCCCCATTTTCTTAATCAGCATTTCCAGGATAACCGGAGACTTGTCATAGATGATATTACCGTACATCAATCCGGCATCTCGCATGTTCTCCAGTTGCTGCTTCACCGGATTGGCACCGGCGGTACGATCTTCGGAATAGGCCGCGGGGATATAGTCAAGCATGAAATTCAAAGAATGGTTCACCTCCGGAAACAGAGGCTTGATTATCTGGGAGGCATAATAATTGGCAAAGACCTCTTTTGTCCAGACATCATTGAACCATTCCATCGTCACGAAGTCCCCGAACCACATATGCGAAGTCTCGTGCGCAATCAAGGAACTGCGTGCCAGACGCTCGTTCAATGTCGGGTTCTCGTTCAGGAACATCCGCCCGTCCGTATATAAGGTCGCTCCCGTATGTTCCATCCCGCCAAACTGGAATTCCGGCAAAATGATCAGGTCGTATTTGGCGAAGGGGTATGGTATCTGTGTATATTCCTCCTGCCATTCGAGTGCATCGAACACTTCGGAGGCAATATCGGGACACTGTGCCACCTTCTTCGGGTCGGTCTCGCGATGGTAAATCGAAATATTTCGTCCGTCGCGCGAATACGTTTCCCGTGTCAGCTTACCGGCAACAAAAGAGAAAAGATAGGTGCTGAGCGGTTCTGTTTCCCGGAAAGAAATCCGCTTGCACCCGGCGACGGATGTCGAATCCACCTGCTCGACCGCCCCGTTGGCGACCGCCTGCCAGGAAGACGGAACCTCCAACGACAGGGTGAAAAGCGATTTCATGTCCGGTTGGTCGAAACAAGGGAAGAGCGTACGCGCCCGGTCGGGAACCAGCAACGTATAGAGGAATTCGTCCCGGCGGTTAAGCGACTGATCGTTTGCCGTAAATTCGATAGTCACGCGATTCTCTCCGTTTGCCACCTCTCTTGTATCGATCACGATATGCTCGTCCTTAACCGTATAAGGGACTTTCCTACCATTCAACAAAACTGAGGCTACCTGTTCCGATTCCCCTCGGAAGTCTATGATAACCGGCAGTCTTTCGCGGATAGCAAGCGTTATATCCGCTTTGCCTGTGACGGCTTCTTCGCGGGATTCCGGGATGGAAAAAAAGAGGTTGTAACGTACCTCCTTGAAATGTTCTTTCCTGAACTGAGCCAATTCCCGGCTGACTCCCGGTTTCAACAGCACAGCATCGGGTGTAGGACTACCGCAAGCCGTCAATAAACTGATAGCTGCCACTCCTATAAATTGTTTTATATTTCCAGTGTTCATTATGATTTAAATCTTTTCATTCCCTCAAATACTCTGCTATGGACATGAAGTTTCGTTCCAACAGATACATTTGACTAGCCATAAAAGAGAAAAACTCTCCCCAATCCTGACGGCGGTGGAAGTCAATCCCGGATTTGGCTGTATAAATACGGGCCACCTGCTTTCCGGTATCGCGCACGAAACAAATGTCCCAAGTCAACCCCTCCGGAAAATCCATTTCCAGCGTATCCTTATACCACGTCAGGCGTTCGAACATCTCCAGCCGGGCCTCTTCGCTCCTATGGTTCACTTCGAGGATGACAAACGCACCCTCTCTTGTCGCATCGAATTTGAGTTCGACCCCTTTCACTTTCGTATCATATAAAACCCACGTTTTCTTGCGTCCTCTCAGATACGGCTGTACTTCACAAAATGCGGCGAAACTTTCCCAAAATTCAAGTTTCAGGTTCTTGAGTTCGTCTTTACTATACATTTATTTATATATGCCTTTCTTTTTCACTTTTATTATCGTACCGTATTCGGCCAGCTTCTTCATATCGATATGTTTCCGATTCCCAGTAATCACGTAAACGACCGGGCGGCCACTGATCTGCTCCTGGTAGAAACGGGAAATATCCTGCATGTCCATCGTTGCGATATCCCGCAGGAATTCTTCAGCCGGATCACGGTCGAAACCTTCCATACGCGCACACGCCACTTTCTCGGACAGGTTGCGAAAAGGAGGATAATCGTTATTGATACGGTTCACCAACGTCTGCTTGACCGCCTCCATCCTTTCCGGCTTCAACGGCATTTCCCGGATCAGCGAATCCAGTACGCCCAGCGCATCCAGCGTCGTGTCGCGTTGAGTGGACAGCATCGCCGTAAAAGTTCCGGCAGTCCCTTTATGTGCATGGTTCGGCAACTGGTAACGACCGCTTGTCCGGTATGCAAAAGAACGGAATTCCCTTATTTCTTGAAACATCAGCGATGACATATCGCCTCCGAAGTAGACAGAGAACAGCTGGGAGGCATGGCGGGAAGCCTTGTCATCGACCGGATCGCCCTTGACATAGCCGTAAACGATGCTCTGCGCCATATCCGGCATATCGATAAAAAAGACGGTCGGCCGGTCGTATTGTTTCAACTCACGGTAATAGGGAGAATTGGAGGCAACGGTCGTCCGCTCCAGTGGGAGATGCTGGCGAATCGTCCCGATCACCTTTTCTACAGGCAATGTGCCGCAGTAGTGAAGGTCGCACTGTACGCTCCGTACTTTATCGTAGATCGCCAACATATCTTTACCCTTCAATTTCTTGATTTGCGAGAGTGAAAGTTTACGCAGGTAACGGGACTGATCACCGTACTTTACCTGTTCTAACAAAGCTGATGCCACATTGTCGCCCGACTTGAAAAAGGCTTTCTCCGAGACTTTGGCATCGTCCACAATCTGACGTAGCTTCTTGTCGTCAGCCTTTGCATGGCGGATAAAGTCACCCACAAGTTCCATCGTTTCGTCAATATGGTTATCGAAACCAGTCACCTTCATGACAAAAGCATCGGGTGTTACATCGAATGCAAGCGTGCTTCCGATCGATTGCAAACGGCTGCGGAACTGTTCGAAAGATAAGGACTCGGTCCCTAATAATTGCAGATAGTTGGTGAGCTGCATCAATTCCGGCTGTTCCAAGGCACCGATCCCGTAGGAGATGTTCAAAGTAAAAATATCGTTCAGCGGATTAGGTGTCGTGTACAACGTCACCAAAGGAGTCAACTTTGACGTCTTCACATCCTTTTCGAAATCGATGATACGAGGTGCGACTTGTTGTTCCGGTATCTTCTCCAACTGTTTGGCATAAGAAGACGAAGCGTCTGCATTCCGGGGAACAACCGGAGAGAAAGCTGGTTTCGGCAAATTGTCTTTTGGATATTTCCCTGTGCTCTTGGTTACGCACAAATAGTTATTGCTGAAATATTTTTGGGCGACCCGCACGACATCCTCTTTCGTGATGGATTCGATCCGTGCCACTTCGTTCAGATAATCGTTCCAACTCTTTCCTTGAGAAAACAGATTCATCATGATTGTCGCACGTGAGTCGATATTTTCCAATGAGGAAGCATACTGCCGTTTCTGTTCCAGTTTCAAGCTGTTGAACATTTCATCACTGAAATCTCCGTTCTTCACTCGGTTGATCTCGTCCCAGACCATCTTCTCTGCCGAACTGTACGACTGGATCAACAATTTCGGCATAATAGCGACCGCCAAGATTCCCGCTTCATTCATGCTCTCGTTGATGGCAAGAGCTCCCATCAACTTATGTTCCACCATCAGTTTGTCCAGATAGCCCGTACCGTTGGCGTTATTCAACAAGTTGACCGCAATATTCAAGGCTACCTGGTCCTCGTGGTTGGCCGAAACACCCCGGAAACCAAGCCCCATCGCCTTAATAAAGGGGATCGGGAACTTTACCTTCATTGTCTCCCGTCCGTTGAAGGGCGGGAGCATCACTTTCTCCTGTTTCGGCGCATTGCCCGAACGGATTCGTGAAAAGGCCTTTTCCAATATAGGCATAACCTGCTGTGCATCGAAATCACCACTAAGGATTAGTGCCATATTGGATGCCACGTAATAGTCCTCGAAGAACTTGTGCATTTCCGTCAGCCGCGGGTTCTTGAGGTTTTTCGTGCTGCCGATAATTGGGTAAGCATACGGGTGTGGACCGAAATAGCGTGCCATCAATGTGTCCATCACCTGACCACCGATGAAATCACCATACATGTTCTTCTCCTCATAAACCGTTTCCAGTTCGCTTTGGAAAAGACGGAATACGGGGTTAATCAGGCGTTCGCTGTTGATCTCCGCCCATTGAACCATATATTGCGGAGAAAACGTATTGAAATAGATTGTAGCATCGTATGAGGTCGCCGCATTCAGACCGGAACCGCCGAACCGGTTGATGAGCCGGTTGAACTCATTTGGAATGACATATTCGGAAGAGCGGATGCTCAGTTCGTTGATTTCCTTTTGCAGACGAGCACGTGCCGCGGTATCCTCCGTCATGGCCAGTTCGTCATATTTCATGGCAATGGAATCCAGCAAGACTTTCTCCGACTCGTAATCAAGCGTTCCGATGCGGTCTGTTCCCTTAAACATCATATGCTCGAAATAGTGAGCGATACCTGTATCCGGACAATCTTTTGCTCCTGCTTTCACGACAACGGCGCCGAAAACTTTCGGTTGACTATGATCTTCGTTCAGCCAAACAGTCAGTCCGTTTTCCAGTCTATATTCTTTTACTTTGAGAGCGTTCAAGTCCTCTGCTTGCGATTGATAAGAACAACATGCGAATACCATCATCACTACTTTTAATTTCACGGTCATGCCACAGAATTGTAATATTACAGGCAAAGATAATGAATTAATCAGATATTTACGATTCGTGCGATAAACCAAACGAATATTTAATTGTTATTCAATAAAAAGCAAATACGATATGATAAATCTAGGCAGTTGGATGAACGGCATCCTGATCGGTTGGGGCGTAGACCCTAAAATTGCAAATACTTTCGACGAAATGATCATTGCAGCATTGCTAGTCATACTGGCGATCGGGTTGGATTACCTATGCCAAGCGATCTTTGTCGGCAGCATGAAAAAGCTAGCGCAGCATACACATTATCAATGGGATTCGTTGCTTCTCAAACGTAAAGTTGTCCACCACTTGGTCCACACAATACCGGGTATCTTGGTCTATGCCTTGTTGCCTCTGGCGTTTATACGGGGGAAAGGTTTGTTGCTTTTGTCTCAGAAAATATGTGCTGTGTATATCGTGTTCGCTTTGTTATTTGCGATAAATGGTTTTATTTTAGTTTTCCTCGATATGTATAACATGCGGCAGGTGAACAAGAACCGTCCGATTAAAGGATTCATGCAGGTGCTTCAGGTCTTACTGTTCTTTATCGGCGGGATCGTCATTATAGCCATCTTGATCGGGAAATCGCCAGCCAGCCTGTTTGCCGGATTGGGTGCTTCGGCAGCAATCCTGATGTTGGTATTCAAGGATACGATTTTAGGATTCGTGGCGGGCATACAGCTTTCCGCCAACGATATGCTTCGGCCGGGCGACTGGATCACGGTTCCTGGTTCAAACGCGAACGGTATCGTACAGGAAATTACACTGAACACAGTCAAGATTCAGAATTTCGATAATACCATTTCCACCATCCCACCTTATACGTTGGTAAGCGCTTCGTTCCAGAACTGGCGGGGCATGGTCGAATCGGGAGGCCGCCGTGTGATGAAGTCCATTTTTCTCGACCTCAATACCATCAAGTTCTGTACTCCGGACATGCTCAACACGTTCCGCAAGGAGATCCCTTTGCTTGCCGACTACAAGCCGGACGAAGGCGTGACACCTACCAATTCGCAGATGTTCCGTGTCTATGTGGAGAAATACCTGACAAGCCTTCCGGTCGTCAACACCGATCTTGATTTAATCATCAGCCAGTTGCAATCGACTGAATATGGCGTACCTATCCAGATCTATTTCTTCTCCCGCAATAAAATATGGAAGGAATACGAACGTATCCAGTCGGACATCTTCGACCATTTCTTCGCAATGATTCCCAAGTTCGAATTAAAGGTTTACCAATATTCGGAGTAAGGATAATGAAAAAACAGACTTTATTGCCAAATTTGTGAAAATACCCATTGGTCCAAACCGAAACACATGAGCATGAAAATTGATTTTCCCACAGGGGTAATATTTTTATTTGGTAATCGGCTGTATCTCAAAAAATGACCTTTTTATCGCTTTTTATGGGGAATATTGTATTTTTATTAGTTAGTTTTGTATACAAATTCAAGGTTATCACAAGTATACTTAACTAATCATTTAAGGATATGCACGCAATACAAGAATGGATTAACAATCATTTGATCGAATGGGGGATTATCAGCAGTTCGGCAAATGAACTGGACAATACGATCGTCCTGCTGCTGATCATTGCCGTAACGGTCGGCATCGACTATGCTTGCCGCTATATTTTTCTGAATATGTTCAAACGGCTTGCGAAGAGAACCCGCAACCAATGGGACGACTTGATCGTTGAGCGCAAGATTATCAACAAGCTGATGCACATGATCCCTGCCATCCTGGTGTATGTGCTGTTGCCACTGGCTTTCCCGGTTGATGAGACGCCCAAGATATTGGGAATCCTGCAAATGATATGCAAGATCTACATCATTGCCGTTTCACTTCGTTTCATCAGTGCCTCCCTGAACGTCGTGCATGAAATATATAACCGGAAGGAATCACTCAAGAACAAGCCGCTGAAAGGTTTCATCCAACTATTGCAGGTAGCCGTTTTTTTTATTGGTTTTATACTGATCATCAGCATTCTGATCGGCAAATCACCAACGACGCTGTTCGCCGGACTAGGCGCTTCCGCCGCTATCCTGATGCTGGTGTTTAAGGATACGCTCTTAGGATTCGTAGCCGGCATACAGCTTTCCGCCAACGATATGCTGCGTCCGGGCGACTGGATCACGATGGAGAAATATGGGGCGAACGGGACGGTTATCGAAGTCACGCTGAACGCAGTCAAAGTCAAGAACTTCGACAATACGATCACGACGATTCCCCCTTATGCCTTAGTGAGCGATGCTTTCCAGAACTGGCGTGGGATGTCAGAATCTCCCGGACGGCGGATCAAGCGCTCCATCAATATCGATATGAACAGCGTGAGTTTCTGTACTCCTGAGATGTTGGCCAAATTCCGCAAAATCTCCTTGCTGACAGACTATATCGACGAGAAAGAAAAAGAACTGAACGCCTATAACGAGGCGCACCGGATCGACGATTCCATCCGCGTAAACGGCCGTCGGCAAACGAATATCGGTGTGTTTCGCGCCTACTTGGTCAATTATCTGAAAAGCCTCCCAGAGGTCAGTAAGGAACTGACTTGCATGGTCCGCCAGTTGCAACCGACAGAAACCGGTATTCCGATCGAACTTTATTTCTTCTCCTCCGTGAAAGACTGGGTTCCTTACGAAGGCATTCAATCCGACGTATTCGACCATGTGCTGGCCGTAATCCCGGAATTCGGACTCAGCGTATTCCAGAATGTCTCTGGCAGTGATTTGAGGAGCCTGAAAATAGTGCAATAACAAAAAAAGCGTCACCCGCCATAGGGTAACGCTTTTTTTGTTCGTCTATAGGACATCAGTAAAAAATAATAGTTATACATGAAAAACACGATTCTTGCTTTTTGCTGTATCTTACTACAGCAACCGCTCTTTGCCGAAAACAAGGATTGGCTGATCGACGGAAGCCCGTATAAGACGGAGGTCAATCTTTCATCGGATAAGAAACAAATTGAATTGACAAACGGTCTTCTTCGTCGTTCCTTTTCACTAACGCCCAACGGTGCGACAATCGCACTGGATAATCTGATGACGGGACAAAACGAATTGCGTGCCGTGCGACCGGAAGCCGTGCTTGTCATCAATGGAAAAGAGTATCCAGTCGGAGGTTTGGAAGGGCAGCCTGTCCATAATTTCCTGACAAAAGATTTCCTGTCCGGCATGCAGCTGTGCGATTCGGCATTTGTCTTGGCTGGTTATACGGTTAGCGAAACAAAAGAACGCTTTCCTTGGAAACCGAACGAGGCCTGGATTAGCAATCGATATCCGTGGCCTGTGCCCGGCAAACGCATCACCTTCACTTATAGGGCTCCCCGAAAAATTGTAGACGAATGCAAAGGGTTAACCATCCGTATCGTCTATGAACTATATGATGGAGCTCCGATCCTGTCTAAATGGATCGAGATCGAAAACAACGGACAAAAGGCTGTTACACTGGATTCATTCAAATCAGAAGTTCTTGCGTTGGTTGAGACTGCCCCGAAAGTCCACTATGGTGAGCCCCATGAGGTGCGCATGATGGCACAAAAAACGGGATACTATACGGAAGATTATCGCAAAAGACCAGTACAGACAGATGCTCCGCGTGACTATATCGACCGTTTCACCCAACTGTTCGTCGTTACGGATTATGCGATGGGTGGAGATATGGAAGCGATGAAAGACAATCCCGCCGTCCGTTGGGTATTCGATCATCCGGAATACGAGTTTACCGGTATCCGCTATTACGGCCAATATAAGCCGGCACGGTTGGAAGTAACACCTCTGTTAGGACCGGCTGAAGAGATTGCACCGGGAGAAAGTTTCACCTCCTGCCGTGCCTTCGAAATGCTCCGCGATGCGACAGACCAGGAAAGACGAGGACTTGCCGAGTGTCGATTCTGGCGCATGATGGCTCCCTGGACACAGGAGAATCCGATCTTTATGCACGTAAGGGAATCAAGTGACCAGGCTGTCAAACAGGTAATCGACCAATGTGCGGCTGTCGGCTTCGAAATGGTAATCATGACCTTCGGTAGCGGTTTCCAGATCGAAAACGATTCGGTATCTTATCTCCAACGCATGAAAGCTTTGAATAGCTATGCTGCTGACAAAGGCATTGCCATCGGTGGCTATTCGCTATTAGCAAGCCGTGGTGCCAAACCGAAAGATGCGGCGATTAGCCATCATACGGGCTATCCGGCAAAGACACGCGAAGAAGGCAGTCGTTTCGGGCTTTCTCCTTGTATCGCTTCAGATTGGGGTAGTGATTATTTCAAGCGTCTGAAGAACTTCTTCCATACGACCGGTATGAACGTATTCGAGAACGACGGTTCCTATCCCGGTGATCCCTGTTCCTCTACTGTCCACAGTGGGCACAAAGGATATCTGGATTCGCAGTGGAAACAGTGGAATAGGATCAGCTCGTTCTATCAGTGGTGCCGGGCAAAAGGTATCTATCTGAATGTCCCGGATTGGTATTTTCTGATGGGTTCCAACAAAACTCCGATGGGGTATGTTGAAACCAACTGGTCCCTGCCAAGGTCCTACCAAGAAATTATCGAACGGCAGAATATCTACGATGGTACCTGGCAGAAAACGCCCAGCATGGGCTTTATGTTCGTTCACCTCACCCAATATCACGGTGGTGGAGCGGCTGCCACTATTGAACCGTTGAACGAACACTTGTCTCATTATGAGACAAGGCTGCGTAACCTGTTCGGTGCCGGTGTGCAAGCTTGCTATCGTGGTCCCCGCCTCTATGACACGGAACAAACCCGGAAACTGGTGACCCAATGGGTTGCTTTCTACAAGCAGTACCGCCAAATATTGGATTCGGACATTATCCATTTGAGACGTCCGGACGGACAGGATTGGGATGGCATCATGCATGTCAACCCGCAATCGAAGCGGAAAGCCTTCATTTCCGTTTATAATCCGTTGGATATCGCGATAGAGAGAGAAATCGAAGTTCCTTTATATTATACGGGACTGACAAATAAGGCAATCGTAAAAGAACAGGACAAAAATGGGAAGGAGTACTCGCTCGCCCGCGATTATTCCATCTCACTGAAGATACGGATTCCGGCAAAAGGCTATAATTGGTACATCATCGAATAACATAATTCAACAAACAGAATGAAACTTAAATTACTACTGCTTACCTTCATCCTGGTGTGTACAGGATGTAAAAATGACCCGCGGATACAGGCGACCTACGAATTGATCGAACGTGTGAATCCCGGATACGGGGAACAATTGTAACTGGAATTAATGGATCCCATAGACGGAATGGATGCACAGGGGATCCCGTGCGTCAAAGGCACATTCGTAATGCATGGACAACAGACCCGCCCATTTGCGCAGG
>ENA-OQKY01001250-OQKY01001250.1-human-gut-metagenome-genome-assembly--contig:-NODE-1250-length-15827-cov-46.539427_pt1 | contig 15827 bp, 16 predicted proteins | sample MGYA00242652_ERZ504805 | MGnify/ENA primary metagenome ERZ504805 (study PRJEB26092, sample SAMD00036400) | human gut metagenome | host: Homo sapiens | study: EMG produced TPA metagenomics assembly of... | reverse complement strand
AGCCCTTAACTCGTTGCGGGGAGAGTGGAGTCCAGAGGTAGGGAGGGGGGATTCGAAACACCCCTCCCTACCTCTGGCCCGCGCGGAGCGCAAGCCATTTGACCAAAAGAAAAAAACCGCCCCGCGCCACCAGCGCGAGAACCATTTCTGGTTCTCTTTTGACACGCAAAAGAGAACCAAGCTCTCCGCAAAAGCAATTTATAAATATAAAAAGACCTTTAAGTTCTCTTCATGAAAACTTGAAGGTCTTTTCTTGTTTCAGTTATTCAAACAGCCCTTCCGGCAGACAAATATCCTTCTTCGGCACCTTATCCCACGAAAAGTCTTTGATGAGGCTTTCCGGCGTCCGGGGTGCAGGCTCTTCCTGCAGGCCGTAGGCATAGGCCAGACGGCCCACGATGTCCTCGGCCGTATAGCGGGCGCGAAGGTTCTCAAGGCTCTGGTCGCCGTCCCGCTTGGAGAGCCGCCGCCCGTCCGACGCCAGCAGCAGAGGGCAGTGGGCGAACTCCGGTGCGGGCAGACCCAGAAGCCGGTACAGATAGAGCTGCCGCGCCGTAGAGGAAAGCAGGTCGGCCCCGCGCACGACTTCGGTGACGCCCATCCGGGCGTCGTCCACCACGACGGCCAGCTGATACGCAAATACGCCGTCGGCGCGGCGGAGGTAAAAGTCACCGCAGTCGCGCAGAAGGTTTTCTGTATGTTCGCCCATACAGCCGTCGGTGAAGGTGATGTTCTCGTCCGGCACCATGAGGCGGTAAGCAGGAGCTTTCTTTTTCCGCTTTTCGGCGATCTCTTCGGCTGTCAGCCCCCGGCAGGTGCCGGGATAGATGACGTTGCCGTCCGAGGTGTGGGGCGCACTGGCGGCATGGAGCTGGCTGCGGGAGCAGAAGCAGGGATAGACAAGCCCCATGGCTTCCAGCTTTTTGTAGCTCTCGGTGTAGATACCGCTGCACTCGCTCTGGTAATATGGCTCATGGGGGCCGCCCTTGCTGCCGCCCTCATCCCAGAAAAGGCCCAGCCACCCAAGGTCTTCTTCCAGCTGGTCGGCGTACTTGCGGGGGCAGCGCTCCGCGTCCAGATCCTCGATGCGGAGGACGATCCGCCCGCCCCGGCTCCTGGCGCTCAGCCATGCAAGGAGGCTGCACGCGAGGTTGCCCAGATGGAGCCGCCCACTGGGGCTGGGGGCGAACCGCCCGACGACAGCGCTCACAGGCCCAGCTTCCACTCCCCGTCCTTCGGCTGGAAGATGGGGGTGTTGTAATACTCTGCCACGGCCTTTGCCATGTACTCGGCGTCGGCGCAGCTTGCCGTCTCCATGGCGGAGTGCATGGCCAGCTGGCCCAGACCGATGTCCACCATAGGCATCAGGATCTGATGGCCCAGCAGATTGCCCAGCGTGGAGCCGCCCGGCACATCGGCGCGGTTTGCGAACACCTGCACCGGCACACCGGCCTTCTTGCAGATGGCGGTGAAGGCTGCACCGGTGAATCCGCTGGTGGTGTAGGTCTGGCGGGCATTATACTTCAGCAGGACGCCGCCGCCCATCACGACGGGGTTGGCGGGGTCGCTCTTTTCGGGGTGGTTGGGATGGGTGGCGTGGCCGTTGTCGGCGCTCAGCACCAGAGAGTTGGTGCGGGCGCGGATGCTCTGCTCCCTGCTGACGCCCATGCTCTCCTCGATGCGGGCCAGCACGTCGGCCATGAGGGTACCCTGCGCGCCCTGACGGCTGGAAGAGCCGACCTCTTCGTTGTCGAACATGACCCAGATGTCTCCGCGGCCTTCTTCTTCGCCGCGGCCCTGCAGGAAGCCCCACAGGGTGGTGTAGGCGCACTCGAGGTCGTCGATGCGGCCGGACATGAAATACTCGCCGTTCAGGCCCATGCGGACAGCCTTCTCACGGGTGGCGAGGACCAGGTCAGCGTCGAGGATGTCCTCGGCCTTCACACCGGCCTCCGCGGCCAGGACCTCTTTCAGGTTTCCGCCCTTGCCGCCGAAGATGGGCTGCAGATCGACCTGCGGGTTATACTTCATGCCGTTGTTCAGGTCGCGGCTAAAGTGGATGCAGAGGTTGGGGATGCAGGCCAGCGCACGGTCGGGGCAGACCAGACGACTCTCGATGCCGTTCTCGGTGCGCACCAGCAGACGGCCTGCCACGGTCAGCGGACGGTCGAGCCAGGAGGGCATGATCATGCCGCCGTAGCCCTCGACCTCGGCCTTGGCGAAGACCTTGTCCTCCGTGTCGAACTGCTTGATACGCCAGGTGGGCGAGTCGCTGTGGCTGGCGGCTGCGTGCCAGCCGGTCAGCTCACCCTTGGGCATACGCCATGCCAGCACGGCAGAGCCGTTGCGGGTGGTGTAATACTTGCCGCCGGGGGCCAGCTCCCACGCGGCACTCTCGGGGCAGTTCACATAGCCCTCGGCTTCCAGAATGGCGGCCGCAGCAGCCGTGGAGTGGAAAGCACTGACGCCGGCGTCCAGAAAACGGAAAAGCTCCTCTATCGAAAAAGCTGCATTCTTCATGGTTATTTTCTCCTTGGTATTTTAACGATTCCTGTACCCTTTATTATAGCCCGCTGCGCCGGAAAGGTCAATCCGGCCCCACTGCGCGGCCCCTTAAAATTTGTTCGTGGCAAGGCCGATTGACAACCGCGCGGCAGAACAGTATACTAGTCTCAGAGAGATATTTTCCCCGGCCCGCAGGCCGGGCGCAGATAGAAGGAGGACATCCCCTATGACTCAAAAGCACATCCTTTCGCTCCTTGTGAGTGCCGCTCTGCTGTGCAGCCTGCTGGCAGGCTGCTCCAATACAAACGGCGACGCCTCCCACGCAAGCTCTTCGGCTTCTGAGCCGTCCAGCGTCAGCAGCGAGAGCGCCCCCAGCAGCACCGCGCAGGCTGACACCTCCGGGCTGTTCAACAAAGATTTCGACGAGAACTCACTGTTCAGCGTAGACGGCACTGCAGCCGCCTTTGAGCCCAGCCTCGGCTGGGGTCCCGGCGTGTCCGGCTGCTCCCTCAAGAGCGTGCAGGCCGCAGCCACCCTGCTGGTCTGGGCCGACGAGGCAAACCTCTCTGCCCGCACGGAAACGGCCATTGAGGACGCCTACACCCAATGGTACGACAACCTCTCCGACTTGGAGCAGGAGGGCTTCGCCGAGGCCTGGCCCATGATAAAGGACGATGCCGCTGCCCTGCTGGAAGACAAGGACGCCATGGCAGGCCGTCTGGAGGACGTGGGCCTCGACGCCAGGAAGCTGACCTTCTCCGAGAAGGACTGGAACGCCCTCGAGGATGTCGTTGACCCCCTCGTGCCGGAGGCAAAGGGCGAGTATTAAATCACAGAGAAACGGCCGGACGCCTTTCCGCTTTGGTGCGGGAGGCGCCCGGCCTTTGTTTTATCGGGATCAGACTTTCTTGAGGGTGTAGGCGCGGGTACCCATGCCGACCTTCTCGGCCTGCTCGAGAGTCGCTTTCCACTCGATGTTGGGGTTAGAGTCCTTGAAGTTGTCGTGGTGGCAGTTCCAGCCCGGGGTGGCGAGGTTCTGGCCCAGCTGGCTGTTGGGCAGCGGAGCGGCGTTCAGGCAGGCGTCAGCGCAAGCCTGGTCGAGGGCCACCGGGTCGAAGGAGGCGAACATACCGATGTCCGGCAGGATGGGCGCGTCGTTCTCGCCGTGGCAGTCGCAGTTGGGGCTGATGTCCTGCACGAGGCTGATGTGGAAGGTGGGACGGTCATGGCAGACGGCAGCGGCATACTCGGCCATCTTGCGGTCCAGCATCTCGTTGGCGTTGTCGCACAGGGCATAGATGGCGTCGAAGTTGCAGGCACCGATGCAGCGGCCGCAGCCCTTGCACTTGTCCTGGTCGATGACGGCCTTATTCTTCTCGTTGTAGTAGATGGCGTCGGAGCCGCACTCCTTGGCGCAGCGATGACAGCCGCGGCAGAGGTCTTCCTGCACCGCCGGGTGGCCGGAGGCGTGCTGCTCCATCTTGCCGGCGCGGGAGCCGCAGCCCATGCCGATGTTCTTGATGGCACCGCCGAAGCCGGTGGACTCGTGGCCCTTGAAGTGGCTCAGGCTGATGAAGATGTCGGCATCCATGATGGCGCGGCCGATCTTAGCGGTCTTGCAGTATTCGCCGTTCGGCACAGGCACCTCCACCTCATCGGTGCCGCGCAGGCCGTCGGCGATGATGACCTGACAGCCGGTGGTCATGGGCCAGAAGCCGTTCAGCTGGGCGCAGGTCAGGTGCTCGAGGGCGTTCTTTCGGCTGCCCGGATACAGGGTATTGCAGTCGGTCAGGAAGGGCATACCGCCCTGCTCCTTGCACAGATCGGCCACCACCTTGGCGTAGTTAGGGCGCAGATAGGCCAGGTTGCCCAGCTCGCCGAAATGCATCTTGATGGCGACGAACTTGCCCTCCATGTCGATGTTCTTGATGCCTGCCGCGATGCACAGGCGGCGCAGCTTATCGGTGAGGCTGGTACCTACGGGACAGCGGAAATCGGTATAGTAGACGGTCGATGCTTCCATCGGTTTTTCCTCCTGTTTTCTTTGACGATCTCAGGTGCGCAGCTCCTGTTTGCCGCGCTCATACTCTCTGAAAAAATATTATAGCACGACGCAGAGGCAGGCGCAAGAAAAGCCCCTCGCCGGGGCGAGGGGCTTTGAGGGCAGTATAGAATGCTGTCAGGCCGGACGAGGTTCTGTAATGGCTTCTCTCACCTGTTCAAGAGTCAGCTCTGTAGTCTGCGCGATCTTGTCCAAGTCGTGCTCTCCACCATTCCACAGGTTCAGCGCGATCCTCTTACCCTTGGCAATTTCTGCATCTTCCCGCTCTCGGTCAACAATGACTTGCATGGTCTTGCACATTTCAGCCACTCCCTTCGATTCTTCTTTGAAATACTTTACTCGCGCAGCAATTTTATGATTTTGTATCTGGCGGTAGTCTTCGCAGTTGAAATCCCGCATTAGTCTGCCGACTTCGTCCTCTCCACGATAAGCACCATTGACATATACAATATGCGCTCTGTCTCCGAAAAGCTTTCCCGTCTCCTGTATCGTCCGCTCTATCGTGTAGACCGGCAGACCATCTTTTAGAACATCCCGAGCGGTTATAAAAATAATATAGCTCTCCGGTATCTCGTCATATTGTTCCCCTGCTGTCGTTATCCGTGCATCAAACAACGCGCTATTCAGCCGCGCACGCTCCGGAGCAGCGCCTTTATCTTCCTGTTGGACCTCAATATCATACTGCCGCCCCGCCTCATCGACTGCATAAATGTCCAGCCTTACTGACCGGCCAAACAAATTTCCAATGGTCAGCTGTGTTACCGCCCGTGTGACCCTTAAATCCGCTCGGTGCAGAATGATATGGAGCAGTTCTTGCGTGCACTCTGTATCTCCGGCAAACACCTGCGTCATGAAGGTGTCATCCATTAAGGTGAATTTTTGGATAGCACGCATCCGCTCGTCATTTTTATGGTCAAGTTCAAGCGTCCGCATAGCGTTCCACCCTTCTCCCAATGAACATCACGGTTTTTTACCATCTCATATTTTTATTTTATCATGATGCACCGTCATTTGCAAGGGGTCGAGCGCAAGAAAAGCCCCTCGCCGGGGCGAGGGGCTCAGAAGACCCGAGTTCGATCTTACACCATTGCAGACACCACTGCCACGGCCAGCACCACAAGGCCGAGGGCGATGCGGTAGATGCCGAAGAAGGTGAAGTTGTGGCGCTTGACGTAATCCATCAGGAAGCGGATAGCCGCCAGGCTGACCACGAAAGCCACCACGCAGCCCACCGCCAGCACAGCCACCTCGGTGCCGGTGATGGCGACACCGGAGACGGCGAATTTGAGCACCTTGAGCAGGGATGCACCCGCCATGACCGGGATGGCGAGGTAGAAGGTGAACTCCGCCACACAGGCGCGGGAGAGGCCCAGCAGCAGGCCGCCCACGATGGTCGCGCCGGAACGGGAGGTGCCGGGGATGATGGCCAGCATCTGCCAGACGCCGATGATGAGGGCGTCACGGTAAGTGATCTGTTCCAGATGGGTGACGTGGGGCGCAGTGCGGCGGCTCTCCACCACGAGGAACAGCACACCGTAGAGGATGAGCATTGCGGCCACGGTGATGTAGTTATAGAAGTGAGCCTCCATCCAGTCGTCCAGCGGGCTGATGACCAGCACCGGCAGGGTGGCGGCGACCACCTTGAACCAGAGCTGCCAGACGCTGGGCTTGGAGATGACGCAGCCATGCCGCAGGCCGAAGGGCCACAGCTTGCCCCAGAACAGCACCACCACCGCAAGGATGGCACCCAGCTGGATGACCACGCGGAACATGGACATGAACTCTTCGCTGGCGTTGAACTTTACCACCTGTTCCAGCAAGATCATATGGCCTGTGGACGAGATGGGCAGCCACTCGGTGATGCCCTCCACGATGCCCATCAAAATCGCTTTGATGATCTCAAGAAACATATAAGCACTCCTCCTGCCGCACGCCGGGCGCACGGGCTTTTGTGATCCTTATCATCATACTGTTTCAGTATACCATATTCCGACTCTCTGCGCACCAGGAATTCAAAAATTTTATCTCTGGAGTCCCCTACAGCTTTTCTATTTATCTGCGGGGGAAAATATGCTATACTGGGATGTAGATTTATCGGAGACGAAGTTCCATATATATTTTACAGCGAGGTAATTCCATGAACATTCTTGTAATCGGCTGCGACCAGGTGGGCGCATCGCTGGTGCGGGACCTGGAGCGCATCGGCCACGACATCTCCATCATTGAAAAGGACTCCGAACAGCTCAAGCGTCTGGACGCCTTCGACGACTACACCTTCAGCGGCAACGCCCTTGTGGGCGACCCCACCGACCCCGACGTACTGCGTCAGGGCGGCATCGAGAACTGCGATGCCGTGGCCGCCGTCAGCGAGGACGACTCCCTCAACCTGATGGCCGCGCAGATCGCCAAGAGCCTCTTTCAGCGCGAAAAGGTCATCTGCCGCGTCTCCGACCCCCACCTGCAGGTGCTCTACCACAAGGCCTACGAGCTGGACACCATCTGCCCCACCGTCCTCACCGAGCAGGCCGTGTTCCGTTCTCTCGCCAAATAATCGATACCATTTGTATAATGAGGTAGCATTATGAAAGTTTGTATTGCCGGCGGCGGGCGTGTGGGCCGGTATCTGGCCCAGAGCCTGCTGGCCAACCGCCACGAAATCGTCATCATCGAGCCGGTGGAGAGCCAGTGCCGGATGCTGGCCGATATGCTGGACATCCCGGTCATCTGCGGCGACTCCATCAGCGTGGACACTCTGCGCACCGCCGACGTCGCCAGCTGCGACGCCTTTGTGGCTGTGACCGGCTCTGACGAAGACAACCTTGTGGCCTGCCAGATCGCCAAGCGGGAGTTCGGCGTAGATCGCACCGTGGCCCGGGCCTCCAACCCCAAGAACCGCGAACTGCTCCACACCCTCGGCGTGGACACCGTGGTCTGCGGCACCGACAACCTGAGCCACATCCTCGAGCGGGAGATCGAGACGGATACCATCCGCCAGCTCCTCTCTCTGGGCGGCGGCACGGCCAGCCTGAATGAAATTTTGCTGCCCGAGAATTTCCTCTACGCAGGCAAGGCTATCATGGACATCCCCATCCCGGGCGACACCATCCTGATCAGCATCACCCGCGACACCGAGTTCATCATCCCCCACGGCAGCACGATCCTGCTGCCCTGGGACCACATCCTCTGCCTGACCCGTGACGACAGCCTGCACGAGCTGACCGAGGCCTGGGGCCTCAGCGATAAGTGACCGAGCAGGAGCTGCGGCGCACCGCCGTCATCATCCCGCCCACTGGCCGGGCCGTCCTCTGCGTCTGGGCGGCGGTGCCGGGGCTGTTCGCTGCACCCTTCGTGTTCTGGCAGAGCATTGTCGCTGGGGCGGGTTTCTGCCTGCTCTGGGGCTTTCTGGTCTACTGCCTCTGGGCGCGGGCCTGCAGCTTCGCCGCCGTGCTGGGAGAGCGGACCGTGACGGTCTACTCCGGCGTTGCGCTGCCGGTGCGGCAGGTGCTTCCCCGCCGGGCTGTTACCAGCGTCCGGCTGCTCCGGACACCCCTGCTGCGGCTGGGCGGCGTCTCGCTGCTCATCGTGGCGGCCCCGGGTGCGAAGCTCTTTCTGCCCGCCATCCCGGCCCAGCAGGCCGGGCTTCTGGCTCACATTCTGGCGGAGGATGCACCATGACCCGACAACGGCATTACCATCCCCTCGCCGCCCTCCGCTTCCTGCGCAAGGCGGTCGTCGTCTGCCTGCTGCCGCTGGCGAACGCCCTGCTGGAATTCAGCCTGAACGCTCTGCTCACAGCTCTGCGGCAGGACGCCGCGCTTCTGCTCTTCCTCTGCGGGGCCAGCTCCATCCTGCTGGAAGCCAGCAGCTGGGCGCTGGATGAGGCCGGTGTGCTCCGGCTGCGGTGGGCGTTCATCTCCAAGCGGGAGCGCATCATCCGGGGCGAAGCTCTGGCCGCACTGACCATTGAGCGGCCGCTTTTCTTTCGGCTGCTCGGGGCCAGCCGGGTGGTGCTCTACCCGGTGGGCCAGCCTGCCAAGCGAGCCGTCACCCTTTATTTGCACAAAGAAGACGCGCAGGAGCTTGCTGACCGCCTGATGCCGGTCCGGGACCCGGTCTGCCACCGCCCTGCCGGGGGCGAGCGGGCCGCGCTGGTGGTTTTGGGTGCCAACGGCCTGTCCACGCTGGCGCTGACCTATTTGGCCATCCGGCAGAGCCGGCCATTTCCCCTCACCGCCGAGGCCGTGGCCCTCTCCCGGCTGAACATCCTCGTCCGGTTCGCAGCCCACTGGCTGCCCGCCGGTGCGGCGTGGATGCTGGTGCTGACCGGGGCGCTCTTCGGCATCAGTCTGGCCCGCAGTTTTGTCCAGAGCGTCCATTATACGGTCTGGCACACTGCCGACCAGCTGGGCAGCCGGGGCGGCTGGCTGTCCCGGTTCGAGTTCCGGGTGCGGAGCCGTGAGATCAGCTACGCGGACGTCCGCGTCTCCCCCATCGCCCGGCTCATGAAGCGCTGGCCGGTGTTCGTGGTGGCAGGCAGCTGCCGCCCGGAACTGCCGCTTTTCGTCTACCGCTCCGGGCAGGAAGAGCTGTTCCGGGAGCTGCTGCCCGAGTTCCGGATGCCTCCCGACACCCGGCACGACCTCACCCATCGCAGCGCCGTCTTCTTTGCGCCTGCCGGCATCCCGTTCGGGCTGTGCCTGCTGCTGGTGCTGGTCTCCCGCAGCGTTCTGCCTGCCCTCACGGGGACATTGCTCATCCCGACGGCGGTATTTGCCGTCTTTCTGGCGGGCGGTCTGATGGGCTGGCTGAACGAGGGCATCTGGCTCCGGGAGGGCCGGTTCACCCTGCGGCGGCAGAAGGGCGTTTATCTCCACTGCATCTGTGTGTTCCACCCGGATGTCTGCCTGCGCACCTTCCAATCGCCCTGGGCGGCACGTTACCAGCGCATGACGCTGACGCTGGCTCTGCCCGGGCAGGTGCGGCTCAAGGTGCGCAGCATCCCCGTGCGGGACGCTGCGCCCTGTCTCAACGCTTTGGAGCAGAAAACATAAAACAAAAGGAAGTCTGATTCTCATGATAAAAACCATTCTCTTCGATTTGGACGGCACCTTACTGAACACCATCGACGACCTGGCCGACGCGGCCAACTGGGTCTGCACCCAGCACGGCTGGCCGACCTTTCCAGTAGAGACCTACAAGCACTTCGTGGGCAACGGCATCCCGAAGCTGGTGGAGCGCTTTTCCCCGGAAAACGCCCGGACGCCCGAACAGCTTGCCGCCACGCTGGCCGAGTTCTCGGCCCGGTATGACGCCCACAAGGAAGACAAAACGGCCCCCTATCCCGGCATCCCGGAACTGCTGGCTGCGCTGAAGGCCGAGGGCGTCCAGACCGCCGTTTTTTCCAACAAGGCGGACGCTTTTTGTGGAAAGATCATCGAGCACTCTTTCGGCCCGGACAGCTTTTCGCTGGTGCGGGGCAGCCGCCCCGGTGTTCCCACCAAACCCGACCCGGCTGGCGTCTACTCTCTGATGGCTGACCTCGGCGCAGACCCGCAGAGCACCCTTTTCGTGGGCGACAGCGATGTGGACATCCTTACAGGACACAATGCCGGTCTGCCCGCTCTGGGCGTTCTCTGGGGCTTCCGGGGCGAAGCAGAGCTGACCGCCGCCGGGGCCGATGCTCTGGCCGCAAAGCCGGAAGATATTCTGACGTATCTCCACCAGCACTGAAAAAAAAAAGCGATTCAAAAGCGCTATTTTACAATTTTCCGCTTTTCTGCTATACTCGAGCTATAGAACGACCCCCGGCAGAACACCGAGGGACATCGAAACAGGAGGTTGCAACTTATGGGCTTTTTAACTGGTAAAACCGCCATCATTACCGGCGCAGGGCGCGCTGTCCTGAAGGATGGGAGCTGCGGCTCCATCGGCTACGGCATCGCCACCGCATACGCCAAGGAGGGCGCGAACCTCGTCATCACAGGCCGCAATGTCAAGAAGCTGGAAGCAGCCAAGCAGGAGCTGGAAAACCTCTACGGCATCAAGGTGCTGCCCGTGCAGGCCGATGTCTGCGCGGGCGGCGACAATGAGGCCACTGTGGCAAATGTGGTCAAGCAGGCCGTCGATACCTTCGGCGGCATTCAGGTGCTCATCAACAATGCACAGGCTTCGGCCTCCGGCGTGCCGCTGGCCGAGCACACCACCGAGCAGTTCGATTTGGCCATCTACTCCGGCCTCTACGCCGCTTTCTACTACATGAAAGCCTGCTACCCCTATCTGGCTGAGTCTCACGGCAGCGTCATCAACTTCGCTTCCGGTGCTGGCCTCTTCGGCAACTTCGGCCAGTCGGCCTATGCTGCCGCCAAGGAGGGCATCCGCGGTATGTCCCGCGTCGCCGCCACCGAGTGGGGCAAAGACGGCATCAACGTCAACGTGGTCTGCCCGCTGGCATGGACGGCCAAGCTCGAGCAGTTCAGGGACGCCTACCCCGACGCTTTCAAGGCCAACGTCAAGATGCCCCCCATGGGCCACTACGGCAACGCTGAGACGGAGATTGGCCGTGTCTGCGTCCAGCTGGCCATGCCGGATTTCAAGTATATGTCCGGCGAGACCCTGACGCTGGAGGGCGGCATGGGCCAGAGACCGTAAAACGACATCATCTGCTTCCTTGCATAACGAACCCCCGCCTGCACTATCCGGCAGGCGGGGGAATTTTTGCTCTGATTCCCGTTCGGGTCAAACAAAGCGCAGCAACCACGGTAGACATTCCTGAAGATTGGGACCCGAACACTAAAAAAGAGCCCACCGGGCTCTTTTTTGCCGCCTGCGGGCGGCCGTGTTCCTTCGATTCCTCGTTCGGGTTGCATAAAAAAGCTCCTCGATCCTAAGATTGAGGAGCTTTTTATGACCCGTACGGGAATCGAACCCATGTTACAGCCGTGAAAGGGCCGTGTCTTAACCGCTTGACCAACGGGCCTTAGAAATACAGAGCTTCGCTAAAACCTCCGACTTTCATCATCCACTATTGCGGACGACCGTCCCCCTTATCTTAGCGAAACTCTGTAATGTGGTAGCGGTAACTGGATTTGAACCGGTGACACTTCGGGTATGAACCGAATGCTCTAGCCAACTGAGCTATACCGCCATATTTATTTGTTGCACTTGAACAGTGCTTTATTATTATATCCAACAACCTCCGTTTTGTCAACAACTTTTTCAAAAAAATCTTCAATTTTTTCATTCTTTCTGATTTTATACGTCTGTACGCAAAAAGTCCCCGCCATCCTGTATGAATGGCGGGGACTTTCAACATTTTATTGGAGAATGGTGGAAAGCAGGCTTACTTCTTGTGGACAGGCACCATGACCTCGAGGCCGCCCATGTAGGGCTGCAGGACCTTGGGGATGGTAACGCTGCCATCGGCCTGCAGATGGTTCTCGAGGAATGCGATGAGCATACGCGGAGGAGCCACGCAGGTATTGTTCAGAGTGTGGGCCAGATAGGTCTTGCCATCCTTGCCCTTGACGCGGATGTGCAGGCGGCGGGCCTGTGCATCGCCCAGGTTGGAGCAGGAGCAGACTTCGAAGTATTTCTGCTGGCGGGGGCTCCATGCCTCGATGTCGCAGCTCTTGACTTTCAGGTCAGCCAGGTCACCGGAGCAGCAGTTCAGCTGACGGACAGGGATCTCCATGCTGCGGAACAGCTCGACGGAGTTCTTCCAGAGCTTCTCGTACCAGTCAGCGCTCTCCTCGGGACGGCAGACGACGATCATCTCCTGCTTCTCGAACTGGTGGATGCGGTAGATGCCGCGCTCCTCGATGCCGTGAGCACCCTTCTCCTTGCGGAAGCAGGGGCTGTAGGAAGTCAGGGTCAGGGGCAGAGTAGCCTCATCCAGAGTCTGGTCGATGAAGCGGCCGATCATGGTGTGCTCACTGGTGCCGATGAGGTAGAGGTCTTCGCCCTCGATCTTGTACATCATGGCGTCCATCTCAGGGAAGGACATGACGCCCTGCACCACGTTGCCGTGCATCATGAAGGGAGGGATGACATAGGTGAAACCCTTGTCGATCATGAAGTCGCGGGCGTAGGCCAGAACGGCCTCGTGCAGGCGGGCGATGTTGCCCAGCAGATAATAGAAGCCATTGCCGGCCACGCGGCCTGCGGCATCCATATCAATGCCGTCGAAGCTCTCCATGATCTCGGTGTGGTACGGGATGGGGAAATCAGGCACGACCGGCTCACCGAAGCGCTGAGCCTCGACGTTGTAGGTGTCATCCGGGCCGATGGGTACGCTGGGGTCGATCATCTGGGGGATGGTGTACATGATCTCCTGAATGCGTTCAGCCAGCTTTGCCTCCTCGGCTTCCAGCTCTGCCATCTTGTCGGCGTCAGCCTTGACAGCGGCGTTGTTGGCGTCGATCTGAGCCTGCAGCTCGGCCTTCTTGGCCTCGTCGTCGCACTTCTTCAGCTGGCCGAACAGAGGGCCGTTGGCCTTGCTCAGCTTGTTGCGGGCAGCCTTCAGGGACTCGACTTCCTTCAGGCACTCGCGGTACTTGGCGTCCTTCTCGATGACTTCGTCAACGAGAGGGAGCTTTGCATCCTGAAACTTCTTCTTGATGTTTTCCTTGACCGCATCCGGGTTGTCGCGGACAAATTTGATGTCAAGCATGATAACTCTCCTTATACTCTATTGCTTGCACAGGGGGCGTTCCCCGCTGTGCCGTTCAAAGGCGGTGTTCCCCGCCTTGGTACGCATTTCTAATAACTTTTCTGCTCAGGCTCCCCTTTTAAGAGAGCCGTCGAGCGACAGCGAGACTGAGAGGTTTACTCCATATTATACTGCCCCAGCAGGTTTGCAAAGGCTTTCAGCTGATCGTCCGAATAGAAATGGACGGTAAGCTTTCCCTTGCCGTCGTGGTAGGCCACGCGGACTTCGCTGCCCAGCGCCTGCTTGAGGCTTTCTTCCACCTCCACCGGCAGCGCACTCGGCAGCGGCGCGGCCACAGGCTCTTTTGCGGGCTTTGCCAGCTTTTTGCACAGAGCTTCGGCCTGACGGACGTTCAGCTGGTTGTCCGCTATTATCTGAGCCGCTTCCTCCTGCAGCTCCGGCGTAGGCAGGCCCAAAACGACCTTCGCGTGTCCGATCGTAATGAAGCCGCTTTTCAGCAGTTCCAGCACCGTTTCCGGCAGGCTCAGCAGCCGCAGGCTGTTGGCCAGTGCACTCCGGCTCTTGCCCAGCTTGCGGGCGGCCTGCTCCTGGGTCAGATCGCAGCGGGTCATCAGCTCACGGATGCCGGCCGCCTCTTCCACGGGGTCGAGGTCTTCGCGCTGCAGGTTCTCCACCAGCGCAAGCTCCATGGCCTGCTCATCGGTCACGTCCTTGACGATGACCGGCACCTCGGTGAGGCCCGCCATCCGGCTGGCCCGCCAGCGGCGCTCGCCTGCCACGATGAGGTAGCCGCCGGACGGCTTCGGGCGCACCGCAATGGGCTGCAATAAACCATGCTCGGCGATGCTGGCCGAAAGCTCTGCCAGCGTCTCGTCGTCGAAGGTCTTGCGGGGCTGGCCGGGGTCCGGCTCGATCTCCCGCAGGGGCAGCGTCTCGATCCTGGTATCTGACTCAAAGCTGGGGGCAGCGTCCTCAAACAGACTTTCCAGCCCCCGGCCCAGTCCTCCTCTTCCTTTTGCCATTGGTCTCCTCTCTCCCTCAGCCGTCCATCTTCACATCGGCGAGCCCCATCGTCTCGACCGGTTCCGCTGCAGCTTTTCCGCGGCGGCGCTTGGGTGCAGCTTCGGCGGGGCGGTTGCTCTTCACGAACTCGATGGCAAGGTCCATATACGCCTCGCTGCCCTTGCCCTTCGGCTCATAGAAGTTGATGGGCTGGCCATAGCTGGGAGCTTCCGAGATGCGGATGCTGCGAGGGATGGTGGTCTGATACACCTTGTTTCCAAAGTATTTCTTGACCTGCTCCACCACCTGCAGTGTCAGGTTATAGCGGACAGAGAACATGGTGAACACCACGCCCTCGATGTCCAGATAAGGGTTGTACTTTTTTCGGACGGTCTTAAGAGTGCTGATAAGCTCCGACAGACCTTCCAGCGCGTAATACTCGCACTGCACCGGGATGAGGATGCTGTCGCAGGCGCACAGGCCGTTCAGCGTCAGCAGGTCAAGGCTGGGCGGGCAGTCGATGAAGATAAAGTCGTAATCCTTCTGGATGGGGGCCAGCGCCTTGCGCAGGCGGCTCTCGCGGCCCGGCAGGTCGATCATCTCAAGGCTGGCGCCCGCGAGGCGGGTGTTGGAGCCGATGACGTCGGTGCGGAACTCCGTCTTGCGGACAGCCTGCCGCGCGTCGGCCTCGCCGATGAGAATTTCATATGTACCAATATCTACACTCCGCTTGGAAATACCATAACCGGTGGTGGTGTTGCCCTGCGGGTCGAGGTCTACGATGAGCACTTTTTTGCCCAGCGCCGCCACGCAGGACGAGAGGTTGACGGCTGTGGTGGTCTTGCCCACGCCGCCCTTCTGGTTTGCAACAGCAACGATTTTTGCCACGCTACTTGCTTCCTTCCGGGAAAAAGATTTGTTCCACATGGAACATTTCGAGGACGAAGCCCGCCGTTTTCCCCTCCGTGGGCCTCTCATACAGCCTAGTATAGCACATCAGCGCGGCTTTTTGAACTGGTTCTTTATAATTTCACCATAGGAAATGCAGATTCAGCATCTATTTTTTGCATTCTTTGAGGTTAAAAATTGATTTTTGCAGTAAAGCTGTAGCGTTGAGGCAGCTTGCTTTGCATTAGAGTCAGTTCTTCTTTAAGCAGGTTCGCGCGCCGGTGGCGCGGGGCGGATTTTATTCTTTCGGTCAAATGGCTTTGCGCTCCGCGCGGGGCAGAGCGCTCTTTCATTAAGGCTGATTGTTCTCTTTTGATGTCAAAAGAGAACCAGAAAACCACCAGCGATTTCGACGCGCTGGATCCACGAGAAAGGGGCTGCTCGCCCCTTTCAGACCCCAAAGGAGTTGTCGAAACGGAAAAAAGCTAGTCGCTGCGCTTAACGCTTTTTTCTCGTTTCTCCGATTTGCTGCTCCGCAGCTGGTGTTACCTCTCTGCTGACGGTAAAGTTCTGCTAAAGCCTGAAATCTTCGGCGAAGCCGTAAAACGGCGGAGGCTCAAAATGCGGTTAAGAGATCTTCACGCCGAATGGCGTGAATCTCCAGCATTTTGAGTTGGAGCCCACCTCTCCGGGGTTACTAGG
>ENA-OQKY01001240-OQKY01001240.1-human-gut-metagenome-genome-assembly--contig:-NODE-1240-length-15998-cov-38.438410_pt1 | contig 15998 bp, 13 predicted proteins | sample MGYA00242652_ERZ504805 | MGnify/ENA primary metagenome ERZ504805 (study PRJEB26092, sample SAMD00036400) | human gut metagenome | host: Homo sapiens | study: EMG produced TPA metagenomics assembly of... | reverse complement strand
GAAATGTCAGCATGTATGTAGTTTTGAAGATACAGTGGAGAACCAGCTAGATGATAGCTGGTTTTTTTGTGCGCAAAAATGGGGATAAACATAAGATAATAGAATAAAAAGAGTACCAGAAAAGGGACGTCAGAAAAAAGAATGGTTTCCCATGCGGTTTCGGGACCTAGGAATTCTAAGGGTTTGAAAATCTGCTAAAGGCATCAAAAAACCAGGCAAACTCGCTGCGCTCAAACAGTGCCTGATTTTTTGGTAACGCAGATCTTCAAATCCTAAGAATTGCTACGGTCCCTGCAAATGCATGGGAAATCATTCTTTTTTCTGACTGTTTGTTTTGAGAGTGTAACAGTGGTTGAAGTGGTTGAGTGAAAAATCAGACAGGTCAATATGGCGGATGTTATATGTTGGAGAGAGGATGTTTTATGGAGGCATAGATGTGAGAAGGAATGAGAGGTATTGCAAATATTATGTATTGAGGATTGACAGGAACGTATAGGTATTAGTATAATTTAAATTAGTCTGAACTAACACAGCCGCAAATATAAATTAGTTCAGAGAAAAAACATATGAAGAAAGATACAGAGTTTACTGCCGGTACAGGAGATATTATGCCTTCTTCCAGGCGGGAAACAGAGGAAGATATGCTGGAGCAGTTTTGTATTCTGGCAAATAAACGGATGGAGATTATAGTTCCGGATATTTGCAGGCGTATGGATCTGACCAGAAGAGAAGTGAATTTTTATCTGAAGCAGATGGTGCTTCACGGATATATTCTGCCGCCTAAAGAAAAGGAAAATATTGTTCTTACGGAATTTGGCAGGATTACAGGTGAGGAATTCAGATACAGACATGAAATTTTTACCCAGTTTCTGCAATTTGTAGGAGTACAAAGTGATAAAGCAGAGGAAGATGCCTGCCGCATTGAACATGTAGTCAGTGAGGAAACAGTACAGCAGATTTGTAATTTTGTAGACTATGGAGATACTTTTGAGCGGATACTGAAATATTCCGATCTGCGGACGAGATACAATCCGGGAACTTATACATTTATGATGGGAATTTACTATATGGAGAAAACCTGTCCACGGAGACTGGCTGTGGAATTTCAGCAGTTTTCTGAGAATATCCTGCTCCATGTAGAAAAGAAATACAGTTATTTTGAATTAATACGAACGAAAGATAAAGGCGATGGGTGGATCTGGTATAAGGATCCTGAACAGGGATGGATGCAGGCAGAGCAGAAAGAGGGAAACCCGTGGATTCCATCAGAAGTTTTTGAATTTTCCACCAGAAGACAGGATCCTGTGACGGAAGGAAATGTATTGATCGCATTTACCAGAGAAGGGGAACGCCCCATGGAATGGAACTGTCGGGAGCTGGATGTTCATATCTGGAAAGTAGGGGTGTAAGTATGGCAGATACAGAGTATGAAAATTTACTTCATCCGTCTATGTTGCAGATCAGTTATCTGTTAGAGCTGGAGAAAATTGGGAAAAAGCGTGGAAGTGTGGCTTTGATTGCAGATACCTGTGGTGTGAGCCACGGACCGGTAAGCAGATTTTTTAAGGAGTGCATTGGCAGAGGATATCTGACAGAGCGATATGAATTTACGGATGAGGGCGAACGGGCATTATTTATTTACAAAAAGATCCTGAGAGATGTACAGATATATCTGAAAAAGATGGAAATTCCCGAAACAGAGATTCCGGAGAAAACAAAGCAGCTGGTAGAAAATGTGGATTACGATCTGCTGCGTCTGATGACCAGGAATGCCGGACAGGTGAAAGAACAGAAAAATCATACCCAGAGTGAGGACATGGGAAAATATTTTCTGGAAAAAATTCTGGATAAGGGAAATTTTCAGGTGGGAATTGCTATTCATCAGGTGAGCAGAAACAGTGAGACAAAGCTTTCTATGGCTCATCAGGGTTTTGAACATCTGGCCTATATCCGTAACAATACCCGGGGAAGCTGGCTGGAACTGACCATACGGGAAATGCATGCCCGTTCCAGAATTGACGGGGCAGATATGAGAGGGCATTTGTCCTCATTGAAATATGAGAATCAGGGACAGCTTCATCAGGCTTCCATAAAAGATGGACATCTGAGGATTCCTTTAAGCGCCTGCAGATTTTTCAGAAGCAGGAGAGGAAATGTGAAAGGTACAGTTATGATCACAGTTACCTGCAGTGTTGGGAAGGCACATATGCCGGAAAGCACGGCATTGCTGACATTTTGGATGTGAAATGCGAGGAGAACAAAAAGGAAAAATAGTAGGGGCACTTTTGTGTGGGAAAAATGTGAAGGAAATCTCCGAATTACTTGGTGTTTCTGAGCAGAAGGTTTTGGAAGCCAAGGAGACAGAAGGACTGTAAATTTATTAAAAACGAAACGGATGCTATAAAAGAGTATTGTTTTATGAAGATTGTTATTGAGGAAAATTTTCAGTGAATTAAAAGCCGAAATTGAGAAATTTCGGCTTTTTTTAGTGCGAAAAAGTAGAAAAGTGTTGAATTTATGGGATTTTCTGGAAAATGTAAATGGTTCCCACAGGGAACGAAACAAGAAAAATTAGTTGACACTAACCGAATGCGTTTGTTAGAATTGCGCATGAAAAAGGAAGTTAGCTAACAATAATCGGCGGCTGTGTTATTGTTGGCGGATTCTGTAGCACTTTTAGTTGTGCTATTTGTAAAAGCATTGCTTTCGGAATAGCCATGAGATTCATTGTATGGATAATATGGCTATTCCGAAAGAGTGTGCGGAAAAAAAGAAAAAGGAGATTTTGACAGAAATGAAAAGAAAAGATTTGTGGGCGAGATTATCTTCTTGTACTATGGCAGCGTTAATTGCGACTACCTCTGTAGTTCCTACATATGGAGCAGATTTTTCTGACGGGACTGTGATGGAGCAGACTCAGGAAACTGAGGATGTGGTTGAGGCAGACACTGTTGAAAGTTCAGCAGATGCAGTTGAAGAGATAGCAGAAACAGATGCTGCAGATGTTTTTACAGATGATGTACAGACTGAAGAATTCAGCAGCGATGTAGCTGTTCAGGCAGATGAGCAGGCTGAGGCACAGACAGGATTCGGTACAGCTAATACACAGCTGGCAAAAGGCACCTACACTGTGAAAGCATCTCTGATGAAAGGAAATGATCCTACAAGTGCATCTATGGCAGGTTCCTGCATCGCAGGAGATGCAACAATGGTTGTTGCTGAAGATGGAAGCGCTACAGTTACAGTTCCAATCCAGTCAGTTACTGTTATGGGTATGACAGGAAACGCTGAGCAGTGGAAAATCTACAAAGGCGATACCACAACAGAAACAACAGATGCTTCTGCTACTACAGGAGAAGACGGAAAAGTAAACAGCATCACATTTACAATCCCGGACAAGAGCCAGGACGGTGTTTATGTAAACATGTATATTGACCTGATGCAGACAACACAGGATGCATTCCTGAAACTGGACTATGCCAATGCACAGCCGGTAAAAGCACCGGTAGATACAGCAGCTCTGGAAGCAACTATCGCACAGGCAGATGCTCTGGATGAAATGTCCTATACAAAAGCATCCTGGGACGGAAACAAGGACGCGATTGAAGCAGCAAAAACAGCAGCAAAAGCAGCTCTGGAAGCGAAAGAATCCCAGGAGGCTGTAGATGCAGCGAATACTGCACTGGCAGATGCAGTAGGAAAACTGGTTGCAGCAGGAAATCAGACAGACATAAAAGCCGCTCTGGCAGAGGCAAAAGCACTGAACGAAAATGATTATACAGTTAAGACTTGGAAATATGTTCAGGATGCGATCGATAAAGCGGAAACAGTAATTGCAAACCGTGATACGAAGACAAATCTCAGAAGAGCAAAAAATTCCCTGACTTTATGGATGGGACATCTGGAAGTAAAATATGATACCACAGCACTGGAGAAAAAAATCGCACAGGCAGAAGCTTTAAATAAAGATGATTATACAGCGGAGAGCTGGAAAGCAGCAGCGCTGGCTAATGTAATCAATGCGGCAAAAGAAACAATTGATAATCGTGGAAATAAAGATGATGTTCATGATGCAATCGAAAGTATTGAGAATGCAATTGATAAACTTGTACCTGTTTCCAATGAGGTTATTGTAGGACGTGGCAATTTCCAGAAAAAACTGGCGCCTGGAACATACAGTCTTCCACTTGAACTTCTTAATGGTGGAAGATCTGAAGCAACTAACCAGTATACATCTGCCAATTATATGAGCCAGGTTTCTATGGCGGCAGGATGCTTTACTGATAATGCCACTCTGGTAATTCATGAAGATGGAACAGCCACTCTGACAGCAGGGGTACAGGCTATTTCAGCTATGGGGCTGTCAGGTGCGGCTTCTGACTGGACTATTTATGAAAGCACACAGGACTATCTGGATGGAACAGCAAATGCAAATACAGGAGCACGTTTCAAAGCTCGTGTAGACGAATCCAAGGTACAGGCTGGAAAGAAAAAACCATCTAAGATTAGCTTTACCATCCCGGATCTGAAACAGAACGTAGTAGCTACTCGTATGTACATCGAGGTTATGTCTGTAAATCAGGATGCATGCATTGGTCTGGACTGGTCTAATGTAGAGAAAATAAGTGATGATACAAGTGAAACATCCACAGTTGAGAAAGAGTATGTAGTAAATGCAGATACTTTGACACAGTTGAAAAATATGAAAGCTGGAAGTACTGTAAAATTAGATGAGGACGTAACTCTGACAGAAGACCTGACCATCAAAGGCGGTACACTGGATCTGAATGGTCATGTTCTGGCTCAGAAGGATAATTTGATCATGATCAAAGGTGATGTGACAGTTATTGACAGCAGTGCAGAAAAGACTGGAAAGATCACACGTGAAAGATATTCTGCAACCAGTAAGAATACAACTTCTATTTCTGTACAGAAAGGTTCATTCACAGCGGATGGAATTACCATTGACGGACAGATTGGAAACAGAATTTATACGGGATCACAGTCATCTCTGATGGATAATCCGCGTGTGACTGTTAAGCTGACAAATTGTACTTTAATTAACACAGTACAGACAGAGACAATGATTGGCGGCAGCATGAATGTTGCTTTTGCAAATCTGAATAATGGTATTGATATTATAATAGATTCCTGTACTGCAGATAAAGGCGTTTATGTTTCTGGTGGAACAGGAGAAAAAACAGTAATCAATAACAGTACTCTTGGAGAATTGAACTTAAGCGGAGCATCAGCTAGTGTTACAAACGTAACTGGAACAGGCAGAGCATCAATCGGAGCAGATGAGATGACGATCAGTGATGACAGTTTTGCTGGACTTTCCATTGGAGGAACTGGTGATGTAACTCTGGAAAATGTCGTTTCCCAAAATTCTGTAAGTTATCAGGGTGCACTGGATATTACTGGTAGCGGTCAGGTAACGATAAAGAGTGGAGTTTATGCTAACGAAGCTGGTATTGCTGTAAGATCCCAGGGCTTCCCGATTAAACTTGAGGGTGGTTATACAAAGGCAAGCTATGCAGCAGCAAAAGCAGTTTATGATGAGATTGATGGCAGTGCTGATGAAGACATCGCAGGTGATGTAGTGACTCAGAAAGCAAAAGAATTAAATGACGCTATGGCCGCTCTGGAAGCTCCTGCTTCTGAAGCGTCTGTAAAAGCTTTAAAAGATGCTGTGGCAGCAGCTAAGAAGGTTTCTTCCAAGTATTATTCCACAACTTCCTATACAGCTCTGACTAAAGCAGTAACAGCAGCAGAGAAGCTTCTGGCTGGTGGTGATGCTTCTGACAGTGCAGTAAAGGCAGCAACAGATGCAGTAAAAGCAGCACAGAAGAAGCTTGTAAAACTTACATCCCAGTCTATTACCGGTGTAAGCAGCAAGTATTCCAGAAAATATAAAGATAAAGCATTTACTCTGAAAGCAAAAGCAAAAACAACTATCAGCTACAAGTCTTCTAATGAGAAAGTTGTCACTGTAGATAAGAACGGTAAAGTTACCATTAAAGGTGCAGGTACAGCGAAGATTACTGTAACAGCTAAGAAGACAACCAAATATTGCGAAGCTACCAAGACAATTACCATTACAGTTGCGAAGATTTCCCCGACTGTTAAGACAAGCGTAAGCACAAAGACTTACAAATATGCAACCATTAAGAAGAAAGCACAGGTATTTACTCTGGGCGCTTCAGTAAACAGCAAGGGAACTCTTTCCTACAAGAAACTTTCCGGAAGCTCAGCTATCAAGATTGATGCAAAGACAGGCAAGCTTACTGTGAAGAAAGGTCTGAAAAAAGGTACATATAAAGTAAAAGTTCAGATTAAGGCAGCTGCAAGAGGAAGTTACAATGCAGGAAGCAAGACTGTAACAGTTACAGTAAAGGTTAAATAATCAGAATAGGAAATAAAGATAACCATACAGCGAAAAAACGCTGTATGGTTATCCTGTTCAATGAGAAAGGCGGATTTAGAGTATGAAAAAGCGTGTAATCGCAGTTTTATTATCTGCTATGATGATCACATCCATGGCGCCTGTTTCAGCAATGGCATCTTTTGATGATGGCACAGAAGTTCAGGTGGCAGATGAGTTTACAGGTGCGGTTGAGACAGGAGATATTTTCGCGGCAGGAGAAGAGGCGGATGCAGACCTTTTCGATACAGAAGAAGACGTTTTCAGCGCAGAGGCAGCGGATGCAGTTACTATCAATGGTGTTTCTTTTGAAAGAGATAAAACCTACATTGTACCGCTTACACTGAAGAATGCACACAACCTGGAGCAGGACAGTGCAGCAGTGGCATGCCCGGGCAAGTTCGGAACATTGACATTTGATGAGGACAGAACACCGAGACTTTCCACTAATCTTCGCAGTGTCACAGTAGGAACTCTGACAGACTATGCCTATAATTTCAAAGTTTATCAGGGACCGAAGGCTTTCGGTGAAACCGTAGATGCTGATATCGTTGCAACACAGAATGTACCGAAAGCAGACGGAAGCGGAAACCATGAGGTACCGGAAACCATTTCTTTCGCAATTCCGCAGGGAACTTTTGACCAGAACGGCGTGTACCTGAGTATGTATGTAGATGCGCAGTCGGAGGCTGCTTCCTCGGATGCAACGAAGAAGTACGAGAAAAGCCAGAAAGCGCAGAAAACCGGAAAGAAAGAGGAGGAGTAACAGGGAATGGATAAAAACAGAGAAAAAAGAAAGCGTATCCGGGCAGTTCTTTCCTTTGTGATCATGACACTTGGTCTGGTGGTGCTGTTTTTCGCAGCAATTAATATCGGAAGCCTGAAGGTTTCTTTCGGGGAGCTGATGCGTGGGCTGTTTGTGGAGCGGATCGATGCAGTTGCTACGATCTATGACCTGCGTTTTCCGCGTATTATTATTTCGATGCTTGCAGGAGCTGCTATTGCAGTGTCTGGTGTGCTGTTTCAGGCGGTACTGAAGAATCCGCTGGCAGACCCTGGAATTATCGGTATTTCCAGTGGTGCCAGTTTCGCGGCAGTGCTGATCACGGCATTTGCACCACAGCTGTATTTCTTCACCCCGCTGGTGGCTTTTGCCGGAGGTGTGATCGCATTTCTGATGGTGTATTGTCTGTCATGGAAGGGAGGCTTAAGTCCTCTTCGCATTATTCTGACAGGTGTGGCTGTGGATGCGTTTTTTACAGGACTTTCCAGTGCGTTCAACAGCATGAGCGGCGGAAATATGTCCGGTGTGGCATCCATCGTAGAGGCGAACATTACACAGAAAACATGGGATGATGTTACCACACTGGTGCCTTATGTGATCGCGGGACTTTTTCTGGCGTGTCTGTTTATCGGAGAGTGTAACCTGATGTCACTGGAGGATAAAACAGCCAGAAGTCTGGGATTGAATGTAAATGCTACCAGGATCGTGATCTCTCTGATCGCAGTGTTGCTGGCAAGTATTTCTACTGCCATTGCAGGTGCCATCAGCTTTCTGGGACTGATCGTTCCGCATATTGGAAGAATTCTGGTGGGAAGTGATCATAAGGCACTGATCCCGTTTTCTGCACTGGCAGGGGCGTTTACTTTCCTGCTGGCGGATACCATCGGAAGGACCATTGCAGCACCTTATGAGGTCAGTGCGGCAGTGATAATGAGTGTGGTAGGCGGTCCGTTCTTTATTATTCTTCTGAGGAGGTCAAGGAAATATGCAAACTGAGAGAATACCAAATCAGCCAGAACAGGGAAGCCAGACAGTGCAGAAACCTGCCATGGAGGTCAGGGATGTGTACTTTTCCTATGGAAAGAATCCAATCCTCAAAGGTGCATCCCTGTCTGTACAGAAGGGTAAAATTACCACGATCCTGGGAGCCAATGGATGCGGCAAGTCTACACTGTTCTCCCTGATGACAAAGAATCTGACTCCTGATAAGGGGAAGATCCTGATGGGAAAAAAGAACATAGCCAATCTGAGATTGAATGAATTTGCCCTGCGTGCAGCTATTGTTCATCAGTATAATACAGCGGCAGATGATATCACAGTAGAGCGACTGGTTTCATTCGGACGCACTCCTCATCTGGGTGTAATGGGAATCCAGGGAGAAGAGGATGAGAAATTTGTAGAGTGGGCTATGGAGGTAACGAATATTACTCAGTTTCGTGACAGAGAGCTGTCCAGACTGTCCGGTGGACAGAGACAGCGTGTATGGATCGCCATGGCGCTGGCACAGGGAACGGAAATCCTTTTTCTGGATGAGCCTACCACTTACCTGGATATCCGATATCAGATCGAGATTCTGGAGCTGGTGAAGAAACTGAACCGTGAATACGGGATGACGATTATCATGGTTCTTCATGAGATTAATCAGGCGATATATTTTTCTGATCAGATCATCGGATTGTGCGATGGTAAGGTGCTGGTGCAGGGGGAGCCGGATGAGGTGATCACAGAAGAGAGCATCCGGGCCCTGTACGGAATTGAGCTGAAGGTGACCAGGATTGACGGGCGGAAATTTGTACTGACTGTGTAACAGAAAGACAGGATGGGAAACTGGTTGAATGCTGAAATTCGGGCAGCGTACCGTTTGATTATATAAGGAGCGAAAGTTTATGAAAAATACATTCAGGATTCTGTGGCTGATCCTTGGCTTTCTTTGCCTGGGACTGGGGACTGTGGGAATTGTACTTCCGATTCTTCCTACAGTACCGTTTTATATGGCAACGTTATTCTGTTTTGCAAAAAGTTCGGAGAGACTGCATACCTGGTTTATGGGAACCGATTTATATAAGAAGCATCTGGACAGCTTTGTGCAGAAAAGAGCCATGACTATGGGAACGAAGCTTCGCATTATGGGAACTGTAACTGTGATCATGGGGATTGGATTTCTTTGCATGAAGAATGTACCTGTTGGAAGGATTTGCCTGATTGTAGTATGGGTCTGCCATGTGTTATACTTTTTCCTGAGAGTGAAAACCGTAAAAACGGAAAAGAAACACTTGCAGTCTGATATCTGATATGAAGCAAAAAAGAGAAGCGGAAACAGGAAGAAGATGCAGGAAAATAACATAAGCAATAACTCAAAAGGGGCATAAAAAGGTAAAAAACTCATGATAAAAACAAGACTGGTGGGACTGTTATCCCATGCAAAAAAGTATATTGTATATACGATCCTGTGGCAGTGGGCTGCACTTTGGTCACAGGTACTGGCAGTTTTTTCGATTGCAGATTTACTGGAAAAGGTCGTATATCACAGTGTGACAACAGCAGCTGTTGAACGTACAGTGCTCACACTGATCCTGGTGGTGATCGTCCGGTTTATCTGTGAGCGGATGGGGGCGAGATCATCCTATCTGGCATGCGTGGATGTGAAGCGCATTTTGCGTGAAAAGATTTATGAAAAGATGCTGAAACTGGGAGCATCTTACAATGAACAGGTGTCTTCTTCGGAAGTAGTACAGGTATCAACAGAAGGTGTAGAGCAGCTGGAAACTTATTTCGGAAAATACCTTCCGCAATTATTCTACAGTCTGATCGCGCCGTTGACTTTGTTTATTATTCTCTGCAGAGTAAGCCTGAAAGCGAGTGTGATTCTCCTGATCTGTGTAGCGCTGATCCCGATTTCTATTGTGGCAGTACAGAAGATCGCGAAGAAGTTATTAAACAAATATTGGAGTATTTATACAGGCCTTGGAGATTCTTTCCTGGAAAATCTGCAGGGACTGACAACTCTGAAAATCTATCAGGCAGATCAGCAGAAAGCAGATGAGATGGATGTGGAGTCCCAGAATTTCCGCAGGATCACTATGAAGGTTCTGACCATGCAGCTGAATTCTACAAGTGTGATGGATATTGTGGCATATGGTGGTGCTGCTGTGGGAATGGCAGCAGCTGTGTCGGAATTTCTGAAAGGGAATATTTCTGTATCAGGTACTTTATGTATTGTGCTGCTGGCAAGTGAGTTCTTTCTGCCATTGCGTCTGCTGGGATCTTTTTTCCATATTGCCATGAACGGAATGGCTGCCAGTGATAAGATCTTTAAGATTCTGGATCTGCCGGAGCCGGAGACAGGAGAGCGGATGCTGCCGGAGGGGACTCTGGATATTTCGCTGAAGGATGTGCACTTCGGATATGAGAAGGAGAGAGAAATCCTGAAAGGAATCAGTCTGAAACTTTCATCCGGAAGTTTTGTTTCTCTGGTGGGGGAATCGGGATGCGGTAAGAGTACCATTGCCGGAATCCTTTCCGGAAAGAACCGGGGATACAGCGGAGAAATACAGATTGGAGAAATCCCACTTTCAGATGTAAATGAGACAGATTTGGTGAAGAAAGTGGTACTTGTACGTCATAACAGCTATCTTTTTAAAGGAACTGTGGAGGAAAATCTTCGAATGGCAAAACCAGATGCCAGTGAGGCTCAGATGAAAGCGGTACTTGAGAAAGTGAACCTTCTGGGATTTCTGGAAACGCAGGAAGGACTTCAGACGAAGTTGTTGGAAAAGGCCGGAAACCTGTCAGGCGGACAATGCCAGAGACTGGTAATTGCCAGAGCTCTTCTGGCAGACGGCGCTATGTATATTTTTGATGAAGCTACTTCCAATATAGATGTGGAGAGCGAGGAGCTGATCATGAAGGTGATTCATGAGATCGCCAGAACAAAGACTGTGCTTCTGATCTCACACAGGCTGGCAAACGTGGTGGATTCTGACCAGATTTATTTCCTGAAGGACGGAGAAATAAAAGAAGGTGGAAAACATGAGGAACTGATGAGGATGAACGGGGCGTACAGACATCTGTATGAAAGCCAGATGGCTCTGGAGAATTATGGAAAGGAGGGCAAGCGCGGATGAGTGATAAAAATACAGGAAATCAGGCAGTGAAACGCAGAAGTGCCCTCTCGATCATGGGAAGTCTGATCGGTCTGGTGAAGCCTCTGCTTCATATTATGCTGGCTGCTATTGTACTGGGAACGGCCGGGTATCTGTGTGCTATTTTTCTCACGATTCTGGCCGGGCAGGTGATCGTGCACGGACTTCTGACAGGAGAAGCAGGAACATTAGCAGCTGGGGTGGCAGGTGGTGTGCCGGATATCACAATAAAGAATACGTGGCTGATAAATACACCTGTAAAAACGATTATTATTGTAATGATCATCATAGCAGTTCTCCGTGGAATCCTGCATTATGCGGAGCAGTATTGTAATCATTTCATTGCATTTAAACTGCTGGCGATCATCCGGCATAAAGTGTTTGCTGCGCTGAGAAAGCTCTGCCCGGCAAAACTGGAAGGGAGAGATAAGGGAAATCTGATTTCGATCATTACAACAGATATTGAGTTGCTGGAGGTGTTTTATGCACACACTATTTCTCCTATTGCTATCGCGACACTGACTTCAGTGATTATGGTGGTGTTTATCGGAAGATATCACTGGATGACGGGACTGCTGGCACTGGCAGGTTATCTGATAGTGGGAGTTGTGATCCCTATGTGGAACGGCAGACGTGGAAGTCAGATGGGAATGGAGTTTCGAACCGGCTTTGGTGAGCTGAACAGTTTTGTACTGGATTCTCTCCGGGGACTGGATGAGACTATTCAGTATGGTCAGGGGGAGAAACGAAAAGAACAGATGTCAGAGCGCTCCCAATGTCTTGCAGGGATGCAGGAAAAATTGAGCAAAATGGAAGGTGCTCAGAGATCATTTACCAATATGGTGATACTGGCGGCATCATTTGGAATGTTGGCACTGACAATATGGCTGTATGATAAAGGTCAGATTGGATTCGAAGGAATTCTGACCTGTACGATTGCCATGATGGGATATTTCGGACCGGTGGTGGCGCTGTCAAGCCTGTCGAATAACCTGAATCAGACTCTGGCAAGTGGAGAGAGAGTACTTTCATTGTTAGAAGAGACACCATTGGTTCAGGAGATTACGGGTGATGTATCCGAAAAAGTATCAGATGCAGTTGATTATCGTGCGTTTGCCGGAGCAGAAGCAAAGAATGTTACATTTGCTTATGAAAATGAAATAATCCTGAATGATTACTCACTGAAACTGGAGCCAGGCAAGATCACCGGCATTCACGGAGCCAGCGGGTCAGGAAAATCTACGCTTCTCAAACTGCTGATGCGTTTCTGGGATGTAAATGCAGGTTATGTGTCTGTAAATGGCAGAGATGTAAGAGAGATTCCTACACGACATCTTCGGAATATGGAGAGTTATGTAACGCAGGAGACTCATCTGTTTCATGATTCTATTGCTAATAATATAGGAATTGCGAAGTCGGGGGCTTCCAGAGATGAGATTATGGAAGCTGCGAAGAAAGCTTCCATACATGAGTTCATTATGACGCTTCCGAAGGGTTATGATACAGAAGTTGGTGAACTTGGTGATACGTTATCTGGCGGTGAGAAACAGCGGATTGGAATCGCCAGGGCATTTCTCCATGACAGTCCGATGATTTTGATGGATGAGCCTACTTCTAATCTGGATTCGCTGAATGAGGGAATTATTCTGAAGGCATTGAAAGAGACTTCAGAAAAAAAGACAGTGGTACTTGTATCACACAGAAAATCTACGATGAACGTAGCAGATGTTGTGTTCGAAATGAAAGACGGCAGGATCTCCTGATCCTGCCGCTTTTTATACAAAAACTGGTGCCTGAGAATACCCAAGTTCACTGGCAGCTTTTATAAAATTCCCTAATTCTGCAACTTGCAGAAAACTCTGTAAATTCCGCAATTCCATAAAATACCTCCGTAGTCTGCAAATCGATAATACTTTAAATGAGACAAAATTTTACAGGCAGATGTTCAGACGCTATTGATTTTCTGTAAGAAATTGGATATAATAGGTACAGAATTTTGAAATACACAACTATGAATAGGTTCAACAAGGAGGAACGGTCTTACAATGAAAATCGGAAATGATATTTATTATGTAGGTGTAAATGATCATCAGGTAGATCTGTTTGAGGGACAGTATGTAGTGCCGAACGGTATGTCATACAACTCATATGTGATCATGGATGAAAAGATCGCAGTTATGGATACTGTAGATGCTAATTTCAAAGATGAATGGCTTGAAAACGTAGCAAAAGTCCTGAACGGTGCAAAACCGGACTATCTGGTAGTTCAGCATATGGAACCGGATCATGCTGCAAACATTGAGAACTTCATGAAAACATATCCCGACACAACAGTCGTTGCTAATACTAAGACTTTTACTATGATGGAGAATTTCTTCAGAAACATGAATCTGGACGGAAAGAAACTGGTAGTAGGAAACGGTGAGAGTCTGACACTTGGCAAACATGTCCTGACATTTGTATTTGCACCAATGGTTCACTGGCCAGAGGTTATGGTTACCTATGACAGCACAGATAAAGTTCTCTTCTCCGCAGACGGATTTGGGAAATTTGGAGCACTTGACGTAGAAGAAGACTGGGACTGCGAAGCACGCCGCTATTACATAGGAATTGTTGGAAAGTACGGTGCACAGGTTCAGAAACTTCTGAAAGCAGCAGCAACTCTGGATATCCAGACTATCTGTCCACTCCACGGCCCGATCCTCACAGAGAACCTTGGACATTACCTTGAGAAATATGATATCTGGTCCTCCTACAAAGTAGAGAGCGAAGGTGTCATGATCGCTTATACATCCGTATATGGAAACACAAAGAAAGCCGTAGAACTTCTTGCACAGAAACTGGAAGAAAAAGGATGTCCGAAAGTAGTTGTATGTGACCTTGCAAGAGAAGACATGGCAGAAGCCGTAGAAGATGCGTTCCGTTATGGTAAACTGGTACTTGCAACAATTACATATAATGGAGATATTTTCCCATTCATGCGCACTTATATCGAGAACCTCACAGAACGCAACTACCAGAACCGTACCATCGGTCTCATCGAAAACGGAAGCTGGGCACCTGCAGCAGCAAGAGTTATGCAGGGAATGTTCGAAAAGAGCAAAAACATCACATGGTTAGAGAATAACGTAAAGATCATGTCCTCCCTCAGCGAAGCAAACGAAGCAGAAATTGAGGCTATGGCAGAAGAACTTTGCAAATAAAAACTTAACCGGATTAAGTAAGCCGCAAGTGGATGATTTTATCCACTTCGCAGAACATCAAAAATAAAAAAGCACTGAAAGACATTTTGAGGTCACCTCATAAAAATGTTTTTCAGTGCTTTTTGTGCTTTTTTAGCAAAGTATTGGCAGAGCAGTTTCTGATAATCGCGTTTATAAAATATTAAGAAATTACATGTACAGAATACATAGTATTATAAACCGACATCTGTTAAAATAGAATTAATTAAATTGAAAGAAGGTGAGTGGAAATTCTATAATTACCACTTACAGAAGATAAAACGAAAAAATACGGTTCGATAAAAATTTTCAGAATACATGAGATAACAATACGGAATAATTAAGAAAGGAATATCTCATGACAAATAATACGAAACATGAAGATGCGCTTCTGAAAATGGGAATCGGGTATTTTCGAGAGCATATTTTAAAGACACTAGGAATTGAGTATGAGTATATAGACACTGGTTCTACAGAGCTTGTAGAACTGACGATACATTCCCTGTTTATGGATTTTACATTTCTGACGACACAGGATATGTATATTCATGTGGAATTCCAGACAACGAACGATTCAGAAGAGGAAGATCTGCAGCGCTTTCATGCATATGAAGCGATGTATTCACATAAGACAGGGAAAAAGGTTATTACTTATGTGGTCTATTCTGGTGGAATTAAAAAAACAAGAGGCGAGCTGGACTGCGGGTTATATACATACAGAGTAAAACCGATATATATGCAGAATAAAGATGCAGATGAAATTCTCAATAAATTAAGAAACAAAATGATCGCAGGAGAGCCTTTTGAGAAAGAAGATTATGCTGAATTATCATTGACACCACTAATGTCTGGAAAGAGAACCAGAAAAGATAAAATTAAAGACGCAATTTTACTGACAAGATATGGAACAAGTGAAGATTCGGATAAGGCATTAGCAATGTTGTATACTTTGGCAGATAAATTTCTTACAGGAAAAGAATTGGAAGAGATTAAGGAGGCGGTAGCTATGACAAAATTAGGCCAAATGTTATTTGATGATGGATATAAACGTGGAGAACTTAAAGGGAAAATAATTGGAGCACTTTTAAGTGGAAAAACACCGGAAGAAGTAGCTGAAATGTTGAAAATTTCAGTACAGGAAGTGCTAAAGGTGCAGGAAGAAGAGAATTCAAAAAACATTCAGGAAGCCTGAGTTATAAATTATAATAAGAAAATACTAGAGTGTGTTTGAAAAATCATTCCCGCAATCTGCACGCCCCACTTTGCGGTATATTTTGCAGAAAGCCTTTTTCAAACACGCTTTAGGATAATAAGCGGGAATCCTCGGTAATTCAATTTCCGAGATGAAAGCGTAAATATGTGCATATCTGCACAGTAAGATAGCGGTATCCAGCTAAAATAAAAAAGAAAATATGTTCGATAAATGT
>ENA-OQKY01001231-OQKY01001231.1-human-gut-metagenome-genome-assembly--contig:-NODE-1231-length-16116-cov-33.262556_pt1 | contig 16116 bp, 10 predicted proteins | sample MGYA00242652_ERZ504805 | MGnify/ENA primary metagenome ERZ504805 (study PRJEB26092, sample SAMD00036400) | human gut metagenome | host: Homo sapiens | study: EMG produced TPA metagenomics assembly of... | reverse complement strand
ATTTGACACTTAAATTTTACATCAAAAAGGAAGAAGATTCCTTATATTTTGAGCATTTTTTTAAAGTTGTTTATAACAAAGCACGTAAAATAGGAGGGCTGTGGATAAAACTACGGAAACTCAAGAAAGGACTTGACAGATAGAAATTATAGACTTTATAATATAATCTGTATATATGATCACGCAAAAACGTTGATGGAGACAGTAAGCCGCAGACATTTTAGAGTGACTGAAAAGAAATCGAACGCTGCAGAGAGCCGGGGGCAGGTGGAAGCCCGGTGCAAGTAGGAACGGCCGAATATCACTCCGGAGTTTCTTTCCCGAAATTGGAAAAAAGTAGGGACAGACGGTGTTCCCGCCGTTAAGTGGGACAGATATCGGCAGGATTCTGCCCGTATTGTGTAACAGGTGGTGCGAAGAAGCGTAGATTCAGCTCTCGTCCTTTTACAGGACGAGAGCTCTTTTATTATAAGGAGGAAGCAATCGTGTATCAGAAAGTAGATACGAACCTGAACTTTGTGGACCGTGAAAAAAAGGTCGAGCAGTTCTGGAAAGAAAACAAAATTTTTGAAAAAAGTATGGACAGCCGTAAGGAAGGGGAAACCTATACATTTTATGATGGACCGCCAACCGCCAACGGCAAGCCTCACATTGGCCATGTGCTGACCCGTGTTATTAAGGATATGATTCCGAGATACCGTACAATGAAGGGCTGCATGGTTCCTCGTAAGGCAGGATGGGACACCCATGGCCTTCCGGTAGAGCTGGAGGTAGAGAAAAAGCTTGGTCTTGACGGCAAGGAGCAGATCGAGGCTTACGGTATGGAGCCGTTTATCCAGCAGTGTAAGGAAAGTGTCTGGAAATACAAGGGAATGTGGGAGGATTTCTCTTCTACAGTTGGTTTCTGGGCAGATATGGATCATCCGTATGTAACCTATGATGATAATTACATTGAGTCTGAGTGGTGGGCTCTGAAAGAGATCTGGAACAAAAATCTTCTTTACAAAGGATTTAAGATCGTGCCTTACTGCCCGCGCTGCGGAACTCCTCTTTCTGCACAGGAGGTTTCCCAGGGCTACAAGACTGTAAAAGAGCGTTCTGCTATTGTACGTTTTAAAGTGGTTGGCGAGGAGGCATATTTCCTTGCATGGACAACCACACCGTGGACACTGCCGTCCAACCTTGCGCTCTGCGTAAACCCGGATGAGACTTACTGTAAGGTAAAGGCCGCAGACGGTTATACTTATTACCTGGCTGAGGCCCTTATGGACAAGGTTCTGGGCAAGCTTGCAAAAGAGGATGAAAAAGCATACGAGATCCTGGAAACCTATAAGGGAAAAGATCTGGAATATAAAGAGTACGAACCTCTCTGGGAGTGCACCAGAGAAGCAGCGGCAAAGCAGAAGAAAAAAGCGCATTTCGTAGTATGTGACAGCTATGTTACCATGAGCGACGGTACCGGTATCGTTCATATTGCTCCGGCATTTGGTGAGGACGATAACCGTGTGGGACGCGATTACAACCTTCCGTTCGTACAGTTTGTAGACGGACAGGGAAATATGGCCAAAGAAACTCCATATGCAGGTGTATTTGTAAAGAAAGCAGATCCCCTTGTACTTGTTGACCTGGACAAAGAAGGCAAGCTTTTTGACGCGCCGAAATTTGAGCATGATTATCCCCACTGCTGGAGATGTGACACACCGCTTATTTACTATGCGCGTGAGTCCTGGTTCATTAAAATGACAGCAGTGAAGGAAGACCTGATCCGCAACAACAATACCATCAACTGGATTCCGGAGAATATCGGTAAGGGACGTTTCGGCGACTGGCTGGAAAATGTTCAGGACTGGGGTATTTCCAGAAACCGTTACTGGGGAACACCTTTAAATATCTGGCAGTGTGAATGCGGACATATGCATTCTGTCGGAAGCCGTCAGGAGCTCTTTGAGATGAGCGGTGATGAGAAGGCAAAAACTGTGGAACTTCACCGTCCGTATATTGACGAGATCACTCTGAAGTGTCCGGAGTGCGGCGGAACCATGCACCGTGTACCGGAGGTTATTGACTGCTGGTTTGATTCAGGAGCAATGCCTTTTGCGCAGCATCATTATCCATTTGAAAATCAGGATCTGTTTGAGCAGCAGTTCCCGGCAGATTTTATTTCCGAGGCAGTCGACCAGACAAGAGGATGGTTCTATTCTCTTCTGGCAGAGTCTACCCTGCTGTTTAAAAAGGCTCCTTACAGAAATGTTATTGTTCTGGGACATGTTCAGGATGAAAACGGACAGAAGATGAGTAAGTCCAAAGGAAATGCGGTAGATCCTTTTGACGCTCTGGAAAAATACGGCGCAGACGCTATCCGCTGGTATTTCTATATCAACAGCGCTCCGTGGCTGCCGAACCGTTTCCACGGCAAAGCTGTTGTGGAAGGACAGCGTAAATTCATGAGCACTCTGTGGAACACTTATGCGTTCTTTGTGCTTTATGCAAATATTGACGAGTTTGACCCGACAAAATACAATCTGGACTATGACAGCCTTCCGGTTATGGACAAATGGCTTCTCAGCAAGCTGAATTCTGTGGTAAAAGCTGTTGACGAAAACCTTGCTTCCTACAAAATTCCGGAGAGTGCAAGAGCACTTCAGGAATTTGTGGACGAAATGAGTAACTGGTATGTAAGAAGAAGCCGTGAGCGTTTCTGGGCAAAGGGAATGGAGCAGGATAAGATCAATGCATACATGACCCTGTACACAGCTCTTGTGACAATCTCCAAGGCTGCAGCTCCTATGATTCCGTTTATGACAGAGGATATGTACCAGAACCTTGTAAGAAGCGTAGATCCGTCTGCTCCGGAAAGTATCCATCTCTGTGATTTCCCTGAGGTAAAAACAGAATGGATCAACAAAGAGCTGGAAGAGGATATGGAAGCTCTTCTGAAAGTGGTTGTTCTTGGCCGTGCAGCAAGAAATACTGCAAATATCAAGAACCGTCAGCCTATCGGAACTATGTTTGTAAAGGCTGAGAAGGAAATGGATCAGTTCTATACAGATATCATTGCAGATGAGCTGAATGTAAAAGAAGTAAAATTTGCAAAGGACGTTGAATCCTTTATTTCCTACAGCTTCAAGCCTCAGCTTCGCACAGTGGGACCAAAATACGGAAAACTTCTGAACGGTATCCGCACAGCTCTTACAGAGCTTAATGGAACAGAGGCTATGAAAGAACTGAAGGAAACAGGACTTCTTACTCTGGATATTGACGGAAACAAAGTGGAACTGGCTGAAGAAGATCTTCTGATCGAGACAGCTCAGACAGAGGGATATGTAACAGAAACAGACGGAGATACTTCTGTAGTTCTTGATACAAACCTGACTCCGGAACTGATCGAGGAAGGATTTGTACGGGAGATCATCAGTAAGATTCAGACAATGAGAAAAGAGGCTGGCTTTGAGGTTATGGATAAGATCCATGTTTATGCAAAAGACAATCAGCGCATTATGGATATTATGGAAAACCACAGGGATGAAATCATGTCTGAGGTTCTGGCAGAGGAGATCACTCTGAACGAAACTGATGGTTATGTAAAAGAATGGAGCATTAACAAAGAGAATGTAGTTCTTGGTGTAACCAGAAAGTAGGAGGAAAAAGAAATGATAGATAAGCAGTTCAAAAAAGAGGCTTTTAAAGAAAGCGTAAAAGAAAATGTAAAATTTCTGTATCGCAAAACCCTTGAAGAGGCAACTCAGGAACAGATTTTTCAGGCAGTCAGCTATACAGTAAAGGATGTTATCATTGACAACTGGCTTGAGACACAGAATGCATATCAGAAACAGGATCCGAAGATTGTATACTATATGTCCATGGAGTTCCTTATGGGCCGCGCTCTGGGCAACAATCTTCTGAACCTGACAGCCTATGGCGAGGTAAAGGAAGCTCTTGAGGAACTGGGTCTTGATCTCAATGTAATTGAAGATCAGGAGCCGGATCCGGCTCTTGGAAACGGCGGTCTTGGACGTCTGGCAGCCTGCTTCCTGGATTCTCTTGCAACTCTGAATTACTGTGCCTATGGCTGCGGTATCCGTTACCGTTACGGTATGTTCAAGCAGGAGATCAAGGATGGTTTCCAGCTTGAGGTTCCGGATAACTGGCTGAAAAACGGTTATCCTTTTGAACTGCGCCGTCCGGAATATGCCAAGGAGGTTCACTTCGGCGGATATGTCCGTGTGGAATATGACCCGGCAACCGGATCAAACAGATTTATCCATGAGGGATATCAGGCAGTAAAGGCAGTGCCTTTTGACATGCCGATCCTGGGATATAACAATAAGATCGTAAATACTCTCCGCATCTGGGATGCAGAGCCCATCGTAGACTTCGGACTGGATTCCTTTGACAAGGGTGATTACAAGAAAGCTGTAGAGCAGGAAAACCTTGCCCGCAATATCGTCGAGGTGCTTTATCCTAACGACAACCATATGGCAGGTAAGGAGCTGCGTCTGAAACAGCAGTACTTCTTTGTTTCCGCAAGTCTTCAGGCTGCAATCGAGAAGTACAAGAAAAATCACAGCGATATCCGCAAGCTGTATGAAAAAGTGGTATTCCAGATGAACGATACTCATCCTACAGTAGCTGTTGCAGAGCTGATGCGTATCCTTATGGATGAGGAAGGTCTTGGATGGGACGAGGCATGGGAGGTTACAACAAAATGTGTTGCGTACACCAATCATACCATTATGTCCGAGGCGCTGGAAAAATGGCCTATCGAGCTGTTCTCCAGACTGCTTCCCCGTGTATATCAGATCATTGAGGAGATCAACCGCAGATTTATCCTTGAGATCCAGGCAAAATATCCGGGCAACTATGAGAAGATCAAGAAAATGGCCATTATTTATGACGGCCAGGTAAAAATGGCTCATCTTGCCATTGTTGCAGGATTTTCTGTAAACGGTGTTGCCAGACTGCACACAGAGATCCTGAAAAATCAGGAACTGAAGGATTTCTATGAGATGATGCCGGAAAAATTCAACAATAAGACAAACGGTATCACACAGAGACGTTTCCTTCTTCACGGAAACCAGCTTCTGGCAGACTGGGTAACAGATCATATCGGTCCGGACTGGATCACAGATCTTTCTCAGATCAGCAAGCTGAAGCTTTATGTGGATGATGAGAGAGCGCAGCAGGAGTTTATGAACATCAAATACCAGAACAAAGTCCGCCTTGCAAAATATATTCTGGAACATAATGGTGTCGAGGTAGATCCTCATTCCATTTTTGACGTTCAGGTTAAGAGACTTCATGAGTACAAACGTCAGCTTCTGAATATCCTGCATGTGATCTATCTTTATGATAAGATAAAAAGAAATCCAGGTATGGAATTTTATCCAAGAACCTTTATTTTCGGAGCAAAGGCTTCCGCAGGCTATGCCCGTGCCAAAAAGATCATCAAGCTGATCAACTCAGTTGCAGATGTTGTAAACAACGATAAATCCATTGATAACAAGATCAAAGTTGTATTCATTGAAAATTACCGTGTATCCAACGCAGAGATGATCTTTGCAGCAGCAGACGTTTCCGAGCAGATCTCTACTGCAAGTAAAGAAGCTTCCGGTACAGGTAATATGAAGTTTATGCTGAACGGCGCTCCTACACTGGGAACCATGGACGGCGCCAATGTGGAGATCGTTGAGGAAGTAGGCGAAGAAAATGCCTTTATTTTCGGCCTCAGTTCTGATGAAGTTATCAACTATGAAAACAATGGCGGTTATGATCCGAATGTGATCTACAATACAGATGGTGAGATCCGTCAGGTTCTTATGGAACTGATCAATGGAACCTTCTCTAATGATACAGAGCTGTTCAGAGATCTGTATGATTCTCTGCTTCATGGAAACGGCTATGACAAAGCTGACCAGTACTTTATCCTGGCTGATTTCAGAGCTTATGCAGCAGCGCAGGAAAAAGTGGAAGAGGCTTACAGAGATGAAAAACGCTGGGCTCGAATGGCAATGATGAACACTGCCTGCAGCGGAAAATTTACTTCTGACCGCACTATTCAGGAGTATGTAGATGATATGTGGCATCTGGACAAAGTAATTATCAAATAATGAAATATATTTACAGGCAGCCTGCTTTTCAGAGCAGACTGCCTGTGTTGTTTACAGAATTATTCTGTGAACGGAACTGCTGAGGCGTCATTCCGGTGTGCTTTTCAAAACACGGGTCAGGTTTATTTCCACAGAAACAGTTTTGGGAGAGTCTGATTTCCGAGATATGATCTGTGGGAATAAAATGTTTTTTGTGTGTCATAAGATATGTGGAGAAAGTCCCGGAGGATAAAGGTATGACATATTTATGGGGCGGAATGATACTTATTGGCGTTTTGTACGGCGCTTTTGCAGGAAATCTTCAGGCTGTAACAGAAGCAGTTGTTTCCTCAGCAGGGGAGGCGGTGAGCCTTTGTATTACAATGGCAGGAATTACAGCCATGTGGACAGGTATCATGAAAATTGCGGAAAATGCCGGGCTGGTGTCGCAGCTTGCAGGAAGGATGAGGCCTGTTCTTAAATTTCTGTTTCCCGGTCTGGAACCGGATTCCCCGGCCTGTCATTATATTTCTCTGAATTTTTTATCAAATCTTTTTGGGATTTCCTGGGCAAGCACCAGCGCAGGACTAAAAGCAATGGAGGAACTGGACCGTCTGAATAAGGAGGAGTGCAGAAGATATGGAAAAACAGGAAGACGCAGTCCACGTACAGCAAGTTCTGCCATGTGTACCTTTATGATCATAAACGTTTCTTCTCTTCAGCTGATCCCGCTAAATATGATCGCATACAGAACAAAATACGGAAGCGCTGATCCGGCTGCTATTGTGGGCCCGGCTATACTGGCTACAGCAGTGAGCACAGCGGTGGCGGTGGTGTTCTGTAAGATCATGGACAGAAGCAGAAGGTGAGTGGCTGAAGCCTTTCTGTGTATTTTGCCCACAGAGAGTTAATACTTGACCGGTCTCCCGGGATGTGATATCATACCTTTCAGATTAAATAAAAGAAACGATCCCTCTGCCACCGGGTAAGAGGATAAAGACGTCAGTTTTTTCGCCGTAGGTCTTAGAAAGCGAAAATACTGGCGTTTTTGTTTTGCCGGACAGGTGTGTTGGAAACAGGGGGAAATAAAAAACAACAGGAGGGAATATGAAAAAAACATCATGTCTGGGAGAATTTATGCGATATACCAGCCTGAATGTTCTGGGAATGATCGGGCTGTCCTGTTATATTCTGGCAGATACCTTTTTTATTGCCAGAGGACTGGGCTCTGACGGTCTGGCTGCCCTGAATATTGCCATTCCCGTGTACAGCTTTGTACATGGCTGCGGTATGATGCTGGGAATGGGAGGAGCCACAAAATACTCTATTTTCCGGGGGCAGAAAATGGAACAGGAGGGCAACAGGATCTTTACGAATACCGCGTATCTGGTTGGGATCTTTGCCTTGATCTTTGTCCTTATGGGACTTGGATTTTCCGGAAATATCACGTCTCTTCTTGGCGCTGACGGGGAAATTTTTGAAATGACAAAAACATATCTTATGGTAGTTCTTCTGTTTGCACCTGCTTTTATGACAAATGATTTTCTTTTATGTTTTGTCCGTAACGATGGGAATCCGGGACTTGCAATGACAGCGATGCTGACAGGAAGCTTTGCAAACATCATACTGGATTATGTGTTTATTTTTCCAATGAAAATGGGAATTTTCGGTGCTGTTTTTGCCACAGGACTGGCTCCTGTGATCAGTGTCGGCGTGCTGTCGAAACACTGGATAAGCAGAAAAAATAACTTCCATTTCAGTCCTGCAAAGCCGGATATCAGATTAACGGGAACCACCTTTTCACTGGGTATACCATCCCTTATTTCAGAGCTGGCTTCCGGTATTGTGATTATTGTATTTAACTTTATTATTCTGGGAATCCGGGGAAATCTGGGTGTGGCTGCCTATGGAGTGGTAACAAATATATCTCTTGTGGTAACATCCATGTTTACCGGAATCGCTCAGGGAATGCAGCCTATTGCCAGCCGCTCTTACGGAAGCGGAGATGCGGAAAATACAGGAAAAATATTTCGTTATGCCGTTATAACCCTTCTGGGAACAGCAGCGGTAATCTACGGAATCGTGTTCCTGTTCGCATCGCCGATCACATCTGTCTTTAACAGCGAAAACGATATGCAGCTTCAGAAGATTGCGGAAGAGGGGCTGAAGCTTTACTTCCTGGCTGTGCCATTTGTGGGCTTTAATATTGTTTCGGCCATGTTTTTTACCTCTACGGAACGGGCGCTTCCGGCTCAGATGATCTCTGTATTGAGGGGGCTGGTTGTGATCATTCCTGCTGCCTTTATTCTTTCAGCAGTGTTTGAAATGCAGGGCGTATGGCTGTCCTACCCTGTAACAGAGGGGATAGTGACAATATTTGCAGTATGTGTTCTGTTAAAGAGTGCAGGAAGGAAACCAGGTACAGAAAAAGCCTGAATATTTATACGGAAATGACCTGTCCCATGAAAACATGGGAAGGTAAAGAAGAGATTGATTTACTGTTTCTTTTCCAGATTCAGAAAAATACTACAGATAAAAAACTTCCCGGAAGCAGGTGATTTCCGGGAAGTTTTATTATGAGTTTAAACGACAGAACAGGGAAAGTCAGGAAGGGTCATCCGGAGAGAATTCAAGAATATCTCCCGGCTGGCAGTCAAGCTCCCTGCATATGGCATTCAGGGTGGAAAAGCGTATTGCACGAACCTTTCCGGTTTTCAGATTGGAAAGATTAACGTTGGAGATGCCGACCCGTTCTGCCAGCTCGTTCAGAGAAATTTTCCGGTCTGCCATCACCCGGTCAAGTCTTAAAATAATTGCCATTTTTCCATCTCCTTATATTGTCATATCAGCTTCATCCTGAAGATCAATACCATACCGGAAAATTTCTGAAAGGATCAGGGCAAGGATTCCCATTACCAAAATTTCACCGCTGATATCCGGAAAGCGGAAAAAGACAGAATCGAAGAGAAACTTTTCGATCAGGCTGTAATACAAAGTATTTTTAAACAGAGCCATGATGATCAGAATCCATGAAATGACCCGCAGATCTTTTTCCGTTTTTCGAGTAAATGGTGTGTGTTCCTTCAGGGTTCTGTCCAGGATCCGTTTTACAAAAAGAAGAACGATCATAACAGGAAGAAGGGTCAGGATACTTTCAAGAATACCATAAATCAGATAGCTATTCAGAGGATCTGCAATCTGGCCTGATAGATCAGAGGGCAGGGAGAATCCTGTACACCATGCATCTGACCAGGTAAAAAACTGGTGATAATTGTCTGTATACTCATAGTGGAAGGGAACCAGTCCTGCTTTTGCCAGAACAGGGAGCAGGATTAAATAAAACATAGCCAAAAGAAGAAACAGCAAAATCCCTTTCAGAAAAACAGCGGCATATTGACAGGTGGTTAAGGATTTGTTTTTCAGTGAGAGGGAAGTTTTTTCTGAAAAAATTATTTTATTCATAGAAGTCAGATCCTTTCTGTTAAATTGTTTCGTCAGATTCCTGCTGAAGCTGTGCGCCATACTGGAAAATAAACAGCAGAGTATACAGTATAAAAATGGGCAGGAGAAGATTGATGTTCACAGTCAGGGAAGGTCTGCCTTTCATAAGTAATACTGTGGCGAAGGTATCTGTAAAGATAGATATCAGAGCCCATGGAATCATGGCAATTTCCAGTTTTTTCATATTGCTGATTACTTCAGGATCAAAGGGGGAGCGGCAGGTACGGAACGCTTTGCACAGTTTTCCGCCGTAGCGCAGGATGACATAAAAGACTGCAAAGCATATCACGTACAAAAGCATGACCATTGCGGGATCATCCAGAGAGTAATTTTGCTGTTCGCCCCAGTAACGGCGGCCGTTTTCAGTTTCTTCAGAATGATCCAGAATAACGTTGTTCATCTTAATGTTGCGTAGATCCAGTGAATCAAGCTCCGGGCCTGTTTCAACCACTACCTTTTCAAAATAATTGAGTGTGATGTGCCCTTTGGGAATATAGCCCCAGGTAAAAAGTCCGATGAGAAATACGGCAAGTATAAAAACAGAAATTACCTTTATCACCCGGATGACGATTACTCCGATACGTCCCAGTTTGTTGATCTTTTGGATAGCAGAGTTTTCCATATACATTCCTCCTTTGCACGAAATATTATGAATATCATATAAGATTTAATGTTTATCGTTAATTTCAATATATCAAAGTGATTTGTGAATGTCAATAAAAATTTATCGTTTATCATTAAAAATCATGTGACGAAATCTTGTCGTACATAAAGAGAGGACATATTTCATAAGGTATCATAAACAGAAAAATGGAGATTTCATGAAGCTTATTTCCTATATTTCCGGGTTTATGATACCTTTTCTTTTGTTTTATGTGGTGGGACATGGACTTCTTTCTAAAAGAGATATATACAGTGACTTTCTGGAAGGGGCAAAAGAGGGGCTGAAAACAGTAAAAGGTCTGATTCCTGTACTGATCGGCCTTATGACTGCAGTGGGAGTTCTCAGAGCTTCTGGTTTTCTTGATTTTCTGGGAGAAATACTGGGAAAGGTAACTTCTGCGGCGGGTATTCCGCCGCAGATCGTTCCTCTTGGAATTGTAAGACTGTTTTCGTCCAGCGCAGCAACAGGGCTGCTTCTGGACATTTTTAAGGAATTTGGGACAGATTCTCCTGTGGGGCTGATGGCAGGTCTGATGCTCAGCTCCACAGAAAGTGTTTTTTACTGCATGAGCGTATATTTTGGCTCTGTAGGCATACAGAAAACAAGATATACACTGACCGGCGCGCTTGTTGCTACGTTGGCCGGGATGGCAGCTTCGGTGTGGATTGTTACTTGTGTGATGTAGTAACCGCAAAATACTCAGGATTATTTTTGCTGTCGGACTGAGAGTCCTCTTACAGACTGTATTAAAAACTGTTTTTATTAAAGAGTTACTTTTACAGTGCCGTCAAGGGGCAGTCCCAGTTCTTTGATCTGCCAGTCTTCCAGCTTGATTTTATCGTTATGTCCGTACCATGTGAAAGTATATTGATAATGGGAAAATTTCCCACATTTACTTATATTACAGTTTCTACACTCAAGAAGGTGATGAATTTCATATATATGGAGTAAGGTATAACCGCCCAGACAATGTTCTGAGTTAGGGTTGTCTAAATGGTCAAAATACCGGATATCAAAGTTGTCATTAATTCCTGTGCCATAGTAATATCCGCATCCGGTACAGAAATTTGCCGCAGAAACTTTAAACGCGTTTTGGGTAGGGCCAGTGTTTTCCTGTAGAGAACCACTCCAGTCCAACCTTACATCTGATCCCAGATCCTCCCAGACATGTTTTCGCGTAGCAGGAATGGATTTTGTGTAGCTGTGACCGCAGGAGCATTTATAGGTACGGACACCTTCTTTACTGCAGGTTGGCTGTCTGGTAATGGAAGAAGTATAGCTGTGTTTATGCGGCGTGGGTTTTGAAGGTACGTTCACCGATACGCCTTTTGGATCATAGCCGCCGTAGGTATTTGAAAAAACAACATAAGCGCGGACTGTGTAAATGTTTTTCTGTCCCTTTATTGGGTTTTTATCCACATAGCTGTTGAACCTATAGTCTGTCAATCCAATCTGTTTCCAGCCGGTGGAAGGAGTTTTGCGGTATATGTAGTAGAAGCCGTTTCCCGGGAGTCCATTCCATGAAACAGTTACAGATTTCTGGTCTTTGGAAAGCACAGCGTTTTTCAGTTTTACTGTATCAAGTTTCGTGCTTATAGTCAGTCCTTTGCTGTTATATGGGCCGTTTGTATTATATTTGCTGTTATAACCTTTAACCGTGTAAGTATATTTCTGTCCTGGTATAATAGGCGTTTTGTTGGAATTGGTATGGGTGTAGCTGGTGGTATTTCCGCTTACTGTAGCCAGTCCTATCCACTGACTGCTGGCAGATTTCTTATAGTAGATCTTGTAGTGGGTGGCATTGGAAGCAGGCTTCCATTGAATGTTGATCTTATTATAAGCCGGAGCGGAAATTTTGGATAAGGTTACTGTGCCCGGTGTAAGTCTTTGGGAACCGGTGCTGCCGGATGAGGGCACGTTTACTGAAATTCCGCTGGGATTATAATTGCCGTACATTCTGGTGGGGCTGTAATAACTGCGTACCGTGTAAATATTTCTTTGTCCTTTGACCGGATTTCTGTCAATATAGGAGGTCTGAGGGCTTCGGAGGTTTGCAAGGCGTTTCCATCCTGTGGAAGGAGTTTTGCGGAAAACACAGTAATAATTACAGCCGGAAGCCCGGTTCCATGAAACCGTAACAGACTGTTTGTTGGAAGCAAGGGTGGCTCGGGAAAGCTGAACCGTAGAGGGTTTTGTCTGTACGGTCAGTCCCCTGGCATTATAATGTCCGTTTGTATTATATTTGCTGTTGTAGCCCTTGACTGTGTAGGTATATTTCTGTCCTACCACAATGAGCCTGGTTTTGGATGAAGTATGGGTATAGCTTGTGGTATTGCCGCTTACAGTGGCAAGTCCTGTCCATTGGCTTGAACCGGTTTTTTTATAATAGATTTTGTAGTGGGTGGCATTGGAAGTACGATTCCACCGGATATTGATCTTGTTGTATGTCGGGGCGGAGATTCCGGTGAGAGTAACCGTTCCGGGAGTTGCCTTTTGGTCTGCGGCAAAGGCTGTGGATGGAGTTAAGCCAAGGATCAGCATGACTGCCATAAGTACAGCCAGAAGACTGTTTGATTTTATTCTCATCTTTATAAAATCCTCCTTGTTAATATTTGGAAAAATCAATATACTCGATATCTTCTTTGTCTATCTGTCCGGTGGATACCATTGGGCAGATGGAATAGAGTTTTCCATCAGGGCCTCTCACACAGTCATGATCTGGGTTGGAGACATCGTAGGATACGATTTCTACAGGATAACCAATGATTTGGCCAATGTCATACATCAGGTTCGGAGAGGTAAAGGAATTCAGTTGGTGGTTTTGCCAGAATGCTCCCTGTTCTTTCAGCATGGTAGCATAGCCCTCTTCTCCGCGGATCGTGGTAGGGTATCTGTATCGGGAACCGTTAACAAATTCGCCGTAAATTACCGCCTCAAACTGTTCCTTTGGGGTCATGCCTGGTTTTGTATATTTTTTGATCAGTCCATTGATCCAGTTGACGCCAGATTTCTTGTAATCTTTGAGTGTGACGCGAACAGATGCAGTGGTTTCATAGCAGCAATTAAGACTGGAATCAGCATACAATGGATTATCCAGGAATTGCGGTTTTATTTCCCGAACCTGTACGTTATAGGTTCCGGTCTTTTGGGGATAGCGCCGGGTGATATAGCCGCCCTGTACTTTTATCATATTGCTGTTGGGTGCACGTGTGCCTTTTACATCCCGATACTGTCCGGGTTGTATAGACTCTTCCACGATAGATCCGGCATTAGGAGACCAGTGCAGTCGGATACTGTCAGCTCTGGGATTATTTGTTTTGATATAGAAAAATGGCGCCGTCTCCAGTATATTATAAAATTCATTGTAGGTATTTATGATTTTTATATCATAGGTATATCTTGGTTTTGGCTCTTGTCTTGGAACAGAAACAGAGCAACCGGCTGTATTGTATCCGCCCAGAGTTTTGGTTGGGGAGTAATAGGCACGTACAGTATAGGTATTTGTGTTGTTGCTGACCGGTCTTTGATCAGTATAGCTGGTAACATTACTTTTCAGGGTTGCAATCCGTGCCCATCCGGTGGAAGGAGTTTTGCGGTATACGAAATACTGATTGCAGCCGGGAACCGGATTCCAGGACACTTTGACGGATCTTTTATCCCCGGAAAGAGAAGCACCTCTCAGCTTTACGGTGGAGAGTTTGGTGCTTGCAGTCAGTCCCTTGCTGTTATATCTGCCGTTTGTGTTGTATCTGTTGTTGTACGCTTTTACAGTGTAGGTGTACTTCTGACCAACGATAATAGGTTTGGTACTGGAAGAAGTATGGGTGTAGCTGGAAGTATTTCCGCTTACGGTAGCAAGGTTTGTCCATGAAGCGGCTCCGTATTTTTTATAGTAGATCTTGTAGTGGGTGGCATTTGAGGCTTTTTTCCACTGGATATTGATTTTATTGTATGCCGGAGCTGAAATCTTGCTGAGAGTTACAGGGCCGGGAGTGATCTTTTGCGGTTTGTCAGGAGTCCCGGTTTTCGGAACATTTACAGAAAGTCCTCTGGTATTATAATTTCCATAGGTTTTTGTGGGGCTGTAGTAGCCTCTGACTGTATAAATATTTGTCTGTCCTTTGACGGGATTGCGGTCTGTGTAGACGGTATAGGGATCCCGGACATTTGCCAGCCGTTTCCATCCGGTGGAAGGAGTTTTGCGGAAAACACAGTAATAATTACATCCGGCAGCTCGGTTCCAGGAAACGGTCACAGATTTTTTGTCAGCACCAAGGGAAGCGCGGTTCAGCTTTACTGTGGCGGGTTTTGTATATGTGGTCAGTCCTCTGCTGTCATAGCTTCCGTAGGTTTTGTATCTGCTGTTATAACCTCTGACTGTGTAGGTGTATTTCTGTCCCGGGGTAACAGGTCTGCTTTTGGAAGATGTGTGTGTATAGCTGGTGGCGCTGCCGCTTACTGTGGCAAGAGATGTCCACTGGCCTGCGCCGGCCTTTTTGTAATAAATTTTGTAATGGGTGGCATTTGAAGTGCGGTTCCATTTAATATTGATTTTGTTGTAAGCCGGAGAGGAGATCTGTGTGAGAGTGACCTTTCCGGGAGTTGGCTTTCTGCCTGCGGCAGATGCTGTGGCAGGAGTCGCGCTGAAGATCAGCATGACTGCCAGAAGCATTGCCAGAATGTTTTTTAATTTCCTTTTCATGAAAGTTCTCCTTTTCATAATTTTTCCAAACGGGATATATCAATAGCAGAAAGTATTCTGCCTGATATCTACTATTTTAATTTCATAAGCTCCTGTGCAATAGGATCCTCAGCATCAAGAACCACTACACGTCTGTTTTTTCTGCCTTCGGATTCTACGAAGTTTCCGTTGGCATCCCGATCCTGACCTCTTTCAAAGGGATCCAGCTCATAGCCAAGTCCAATGGTTTCCAACTGGGCTTCCGGTACGCCGTAAGTATCTACAAGAAGATTTTTTACAGCTTCACAGCGGCGGTTGGCCAGATCCACACAGGATTCCTGGGTTCCGTCAGTGGCGGTAGTTCCTGCCAGAAGGATGGAGTGATCCGGATGTGCAAGGATTGCGTCAGCTACCGGTTTCAGAGCTTCTTTTGCTTTTTCTTCATCAATAAAGGTGGCTTCGTTGATTACAAACTGTACCTGGGTTTCATTGATCTCAAAGGGAACCTCAAAGACCAGGGAGCCCTTTGGGTCTTCCTTTACAGGTGCCTGAATATCAAGGATGTAGTCAATGGGATTAGCGTCATATGTAATAAGCTTTAAATAATAGGTAGTATTTGGATTCAGTTCATTAGTAACCATGGTGGAGGGAACGCCATCGGAACAGGCTTCTAGGGCGGTAAAACCATTGGAAGTTATAAGAGAGCCATATTCATCATAAAGAGAATAGTGTATTGAATCGGCTCCGGGAGTATTATTTATTGCGGTAATCCGGAACTCATCTCCAGAGGAGTCTCCTGTATTAAATGAAAACCAGGAGTACGAATCTTTTTCTGCGGTTCCAAATACTTTGGTGTTCAGAGGCAGCAAAAGAGCATTATACTGACTGGTTCCGGCAATAACTTCTCCATCCGGGGGCAGGGTATTCTGCGAATCCGGAACAGAGGTGGGAGCAGGAGTATTGGGATCTGTTACATTGAGGATGTAATCAACGGGATCAGCGTCATATGTAATAAGCTGTAAATAATAGGTGGTATTTGGATCCAGTTCATTAGTAGCCATGGTGGAGGGAACACCATCGGAACAGGCCTCTAGGGCGGTAAAACCATTGAAAGTTATAAGAGAGCCATATTCATCATAAAGAGAATAGTGTATTGAATCGGCTCCGGGAGTGGTATTAACACA
>ENA-OQKY01001220-OQKY01001220.1-human-gut-metagenome-genome-assembly--contig:-NODE-1220-length-16209-cov-9.537993_pt1 | contig 16209 bp, 26 predicted proteins | sample MGYA00242652_ERZ504805 | MGnify/ENA primary metagenome ERZ504805 (study PRJEB26092, sample SAMD00036400) | human gut metagenome | host: Homo sapiens | study: EMG produced TPA metagenomics assembly of... | reverse complement strand
GATAGGGCAGAGGTGGAAGTGTGGTAACACATGGAGCTGACTGTTACTAATAGGTCGAGGGCATAACCAGACAGGTGATAGGAACAAAGTGGTGTTCATTCTTTGTATGCAGTTTTGAAGGTACATACCTTCAACAATTAAATACGGCCCAGTGGCTCAGTTGGTTAGAGCGCCGCCCTGTCACGGCGGAGGTCGAGAGTTCGAGTCTCTTCTGGGTCGTTCGTTATCTGGTAACAGATGACATGGGGTCTTAGCTCAGCTGGGAGAGCATCTGCCTTACAAGCAGAGGGTCACAGGTTCGAGCCCTGTAGGCCCCACTTATATGGATGGATTCCCGAGTGGCCAAAGGGGGCAGACTGTAAATCTGTTGGCAACGCCTTCGAAGGTTCGAATCCTTCTCCATCCATTTGATGATTCAGATCATCATTGCCGTAAAGGCTCGTAGTAAGCCGATGTGGCTCAATTGGCAGAGCAGCTGATTTGTAATCAGCAGGTTATCGGTTCGAGTCCGATCATCGGCTTTATCTCAAAAAGAGATAATATAATTTAATATCGCGGGGTGGAGCAGTCTGGAAGCTCGTCGGGCTCATAACCCGAAGGTCGTAGGTTCAAATCCTGCCCCCGCAACTCAAGACGTTAAGTCTTATGCCCAGATAGCTCAGTTGGTAGAGCAGAGGACTGAAAATCCTCGTGTCGCTGGTTCGATTCCGGCTCTGGGCATTTTGTTTGCCAGAAACAGGCGGACAATATAATGAAATATGGGCGTGTAGCTCAGTTGGTAGAGCACTTGACTTTTAATCAAGTTGTCCGGGGTTCGAATCCCCGCACGCTCACGAATGAAGAACAGCGGAAACTCAAGCATAGCAAGGGTTTCCGCTGTTTTTTCGTGTTTTTCAAAGTAACTGATTTTGGCGAGTTTGAATGGTTTTAGATGTGTCAAACGTGTGTCAGACTGCAATCTGGACGCATGATGTGTCATTTTCGTGTCAGAAATTCATGGCAGAATTGACAGCTCCAACTGTGTCTTCCTTTTCCAAAATAATGTGGTTGTAGACGTCCAGAACAACCTTTTCCGTATCTCCCATCAGCTTTGCTATCTGCTTGATCGAGATTGTGGGTATTTGGTAGCAGAGAGTCGAGCAGTAGTTATGCCGGAATGTGTGCGCCGTTAATTTGATGATTTGGTCAGGAACTTCATTCTGGATCGCTTTCTTGATCCGATCCCACTTTTTAACATAGCTGCTTTTTGATACAGGCGATCCGTTCTGCATTGTAAATAAATAGGTCTGATTCTCATGCATAAGAGTATCGACGTATCGTTTGACTTCTGGCAGGATGACATCTGGAAGTGGGACAGACCGATTTCCATTTACAGTTTTTGGAGATTTGACTTGTGGGTATCCATCTATAAATTCATGCGACTTATTGATAGATACTTCGTTGATCTTAAAGTTAAAGTCAAAGATGGTAAGTGCAAGAGCTTCTCCACGCCGAAGACCGCATCCGTACAATAGGTACAAGAAAATCTTGTCCTGATCCTCCAGATCTGTCTTGAATACTGCCTGCCGTTCCTCTTTGGTCAGAGCACGCTTTTCCGGAGCTTTATATTTGACAGAATCGATGCTATCAAAAATAGAGCTTGCGACGTTGGACGGAAAAAGCTGATCAATGACAGCAGAATTGATGATCTGCTTAAAAGTCATAAGGATCTGCTGCTGCGTCCTAGGCTTTCCAGAAGCGTTGTTCAAGAGCATCTGCAAGTGGATTCTCTCGATGTCTGCCAGTTTTACATCTTCCAGAGCAGAAAAATGTTTCTCTATGATGTTCTTGTACATGATTCTTGTGTTGTTCTCTCTGGAGGACTTATACACATCTGTCCATGTTTTCGCATAATCTATAAACATAATATCGGTTTTTCTCACAAAATCTCTTTGTTCAACTGTGTTTTTCAATTCACGGACTTTCTTTTCCAAGTCTGCACTGGATTTCTTGGATCGTACCGGGATGTAGTGTTTCCGTCCATTGACATATGAGCCATCCCATACATTTGTTTTAAAATATCCATCCGATCCTTTTGTGTATTTTGCTTTTGCCATTGTTCATCTTCCTTTCCTAAAAAAGAGTATAAAAATAACAGCCTGCGGAGAACGAGTGTTCCGCTTGCGTAGGCTGCCCGAAGATGATACAATATTTTATGAATCGTGGTATCATTCTTCGGAATGTTACTTGAGCCGTTCCGGTTGCAGCCGGAGCGGTTCTTGACTTTTATGGTACATTTGCTATAATGTACTTAACAAGACAGCCGACGAGTAGGTGCACGCTACCCGTTCCGGCGAATCAATTTAATAAGCTACAAAGAATAGCCGTTCAATCTTTACCAGAGACAGGGACGGCTATTTCTTATTTTTCAAATTCAGAATGGCTACGATCAGTAGACCAATGGTGAGCAACACCATAAATTCCTCATATGTAGTCATAAGACATCATCCTTTCCGCAAGACTCGGAACGGATAACGAGCCGCCTGTCGGCTGTCTGGGTAAATACATTATTTAGTTGTTCCCCTGCCCACTGTGGAGCAGGGGAGTGGTGTTATTCAACGATGATTTGCTGAGAATCTTTTTTACCGTCAAAGGACATCATGTCTTCTGCTTCGATAGTAATTTCTGTATCACTTTTTAACTTATATGTCTGACATACTTCAACAGTTCCCCCAGGCTGAACCTCATTCATAGAATAGTTATTCATTGAATCATTTCTTTCATTCATAATAGCCATTTCGCATTCAACCCCATCTTGAAAACATTGGATATTTGATGCGATTCCGGCTGTTGCATTTTCATCAGACGTATTCGTAAAAGTGTAGTAATATAATAATGCTCTATTACCTTCGTAATCTGTACCAAATTCATGGCGAACATATTTTACGTTGAATTTATCACAAGTAAAATCAATAATTCCGTCATCTTGTGGCTCCTCATTAACATTTTCTTGTGGCTCTTCTTGGCTTCCGGTTGATTCGGTAACAGTTTTTTCTGTGGGAGCGTCTGAACCTCCACAGGCTGTCATAGACATCGCTAACATTCCAATCATAATCATTGCTACAATTTTGTTCTTCATATTTTTCCTCCTCACTTGTATCTTTACGCCACTTTATATAATCCCGATCGGGGTTATATCAATTAAAATCTCTCATTCGAAGTTCTATCAGTTTCTTAGAATATCCGAAAAGCCGAGAAAATTGAACTGTTGTGAGATCAAGATGTTCTTCTATTTCTTCATCAGACATAATAAGATCCATTGCAAACCTGTCAGCTTCAATCTCATATTTCGTTGTGTTGAGCTGCGTTCTCGAATCCATAAAGATTGCATTTGATTTTTTATGCAAGAGCATGTGTCCGAGTTCATGGGCGCACACAAGTCGCTGTTCATGTTCTGATAGAGTTTCGTCTATGTATATTATGTTGTTGCGCTGAAAATACTGATAGAATCCTCTTACACCTTGTAGTGGGTGAAAGACAACAATAGCATTGAGATTTTCAATAATCTCAAACGGATCCCGTGTCTTATGTTTTCTGACCAGAGAATTTACCAGTCTTTTAATATCCATAATATCAATCCCTCTTGTATTTTTTCGGAGTGTACTTCTCCTTATTTTTTTTCTTCGCCATTTCCATACCTATCTGCATAGCGGATAAGATGGATTCTATCGCTTCAGGAGAAGCCGGATCGCCGTCAAACATCAGACCGTCTTGCTTTAATAGAGCTTCGGTATCACTCAAGATGGACTCGATTTGCTTTGTATCTCGATTTGTTAAGTTGTTGGCGGTTGATTTAGGTTCTTTTCCTGTTAATAGATATTCGACAGAAACATCTAAAAAATTGGCTATCTTAATCATTTTTTCAGTGTTTGGTCTACTTTTACCTTTTTTCCATTCGGAAAAAACAGGAGATTTTATTCCAGTTGCTCTTGTGACATCAGCAGCTTTCAATCCCTTTTCTTCCAATAATTTTGCAAATATTTCATACATTATTTCACCTCATTAAATATCTAGGAAATTCTAAAAAATAGCTTGACAATATAGAGTATCCTAGATATAATGAGGATACGAGTTAGGAAATCCTAGATTTTGTCAATATGTTTTGTGGTAATTCATATTATATAGGATTTCCTAGCTAAAATCAATATAAAAACTAGGAAAGGAGGAAATTCATGTTTTCCTACAAAAAACTGGAGGATCTTTTGGTGAAAAATAACATAACCCCGTATACTTTAGCGAAAGAAACAGGCTTGTATTCAACACTGTTTTATGAATGGAAGTCAGGGAAAAGCTGTCCAAAGATGGACAAAATAAAAATTCTCGCGGACTACTTCGGTGTATCTATCGAATACTTCCTAGAGTAGTATAACGGTTTAGGTGTCCAATAAAAAGGACAGGGATTCAAAGAAAGGAGAGTGAGGGAGATGTGGCTTTTAAAATTTCATGTTTCAGTGTGCGTTCTATGCTGGATTGCAACGGTGTCTATGAAAATTCTTTTTAAAGATAGATACAAAAGGTATCACACAGGAAAGAAAAAGGCGAAGATCGTAGAACAGCTTTTAGTGTATGTTTGTCCGATCGTGAATGTAGCATTTGCAGTTGGTCTTTTATATATGGCGTTTGCACCGGATTCATTTGTGGATGAAGTTAATAAGAGACAAGGTGATGAAGAAACGGAATAGGGAAAGGAGCGTAATGAAGATGCTGAAAGGTATATGGAGCGAGTTAGTTCTGATAAGAAAAGAACTCCAAGCCATTCGGAGTAACTTGGAGTTCAATTCAAAAATTACAATTGATTCTCGGCGCATTGCAGAAAACATTAGTCGGATTCAAGTTCAAGTAGACCAACGTTTACCAGGACGTCTGTTACAGCCTGAACAGAGTGAGCAACAGAGTTCGCAGCGACATTCGCAATGATACTTGCCATATTATCTTCAAATTCCTTTGTGCTGTCAGTACATTTTTTGATAATTTCTGGAAGTTCATTTTGTAAGTCGTGGATATGAAGTTGGATTAATTTGTCGCAAATTTCCGATAATTCAGAACGCTTCATTTATGGAAGTCTCCTTTCTTTTGTACTCGGCACGGCAGTGCCTATATTAACAGTATAGGAGAGGTGGAGGAGAATAGCAAGTAGCATACCAGATTAGCTGTTCGATAAATGGAGAGGAGATTCGGAGAAAGGAGAGTGAGGGAGATGGACGAAAAAGAAGCGAACGAATCCGCGCGAGATAAAAGAATCGAAGAATACATGGAGAGAACGCTTTGGGAAATACGGTGGATTCGAAACAATATGAACCCACCGGTAAATTACTTTTTTGTAACGGTTGTGTCGATTGTTACATCGATAATTACAACGCTTATACTAACCCACTGATTGAAAGAGTGATAAGAGTAGTAATAATTGCGACAAGAACTGGGAGAAAAATAGAATTCATCATCAGATAAATGTAGATAAGTGCTGAAAAATTAGAAAGGGGTGTGGAAAAGTGGAGTACCCGAAAGCAGTTATGAAGAAAACGGAATTGGAAAAGATGGGATTTCCGGAAGAATTCCTTTTCCGGGCATACCGGGTTCGAGGGCAGACATTTGCACAGAAGCTGAATCCGGCGAAAAGAAACAGTCCGATTTTATTCGATACAGCCGGATTTGAAAAGTGGAGGATGAATCAGTTGGAGATGGAAAACAAATCGATATACAGGAGGTAGAGATGGAAGAATTAAAACTGATCAGTACAGAGCGGACATCGCTTGTAAGAGCAGAGCCGGTCCGGAAGCAGAAGCGCCGGAGAGAACCGCGGACAAGTCTGTCAGAGATCGTGACATGGTGTCTGATCGGCGCAGGAATCGGATCATGGCTGATGTTGCTTTTATGTCTGGCATAAGAAAAGCGCTTACATATGCCCGGCAAGGCGTAAGCGCATTCGAAATAATTCAATTTAAGTATAACAAATTTTGGAGGAATTGAAAAGTGGAAGAACAGAAAAAATATGAACTTACCGCAGATGAGATCAGCATGTTGATCGGAATTGGAGCGAGTTATGTGTGTGCTGAGCATAATCTTAACACCGGGATAAGTAAGGGATTTGTTTTGAATATTGCAGCTGACATTGCTACTAAAATTGAAAGACATCTGACTGGAGAATGTGAGTTTCCACAAGAAGCTATTGAAATATATAAGGATGCAGAAACCATTGTGCGGTCCTTAGCGAAGGGAGAATTGAACGATGGAAAATAAACAGAAAATCTGCGATCTGCTCCTGCCGGCATTGCAGGAGACCAGAAGCCTGCATGATCTGATTGATCTGGAGTATATTCAAGAGCAGGGAATCGTTCTTGCAACGTTCCCATCCGGATCCATCCGGATCAACGTTATGGCAGACTCAGGGATTGCGACGGTCAAGGACATCGTTGAGACTCTGATGTACGGAAAGGAAAGATTGTGAATGGCGGCTACAAATTATGAAATCAGGGAGCGGCTCCTTTCGCTTCCCAAGAAGCAGGAAACGGATGTCTACCATATGGAGCTGAATCGGATCAGCTGGTTTGGGAAAGAAGAAAAATTGGATATTCGTGGGTGGTCCGATGACCATGAAAAGATGACAAAGGGAATCAGCCTTACAGAGGATGAATTCATAAAAATCGCCCAAGCAGGGTTAGAAAAATTAGGAGGTAAGTAAGATGGCACAGATTACAGTAGTTTATAAGGATTTCGCGGAGATGTTGGCAGTAGCAAGGGAACTGCTCAAAGGGGAAGAGAATGCAGAGAAAGCACAGGTTTCGGAAGCACCGGAAAAACCGGTAGCATATGGGCAGCAGATCGCACCACATTTTCCAAACGCAAATGTAGATGTGGCGCAGGCAAACCAGACGGCACCAGTGCAGAATGTACAGACATCAGTACCAGTACAGAATGCACAGACAGCACAGTCAGCTTCAGTTCCGACCAGCCAGCATACTTATTCTATGGATGAGCTGGCACGGGCAGCTATGACATTGATGGATAAAGGTGGCATGGCAGAACTGCAGCAGCTTCTGGCGAAGTATGGATGCGAGACATTGCAGCAGCTTCCACAGGAGCAGTACGGAAGCTTTGCAACGGCGCTTCGAGGAATGGGGGCACAGATCTGATGGGACATGAAGAGAGGGCGCATGCCCTGTTGAGCGCATCTAGCGCCCACAGATGGTTGAAATGTACGAAAAGCGCAAGACTGGAAGAACAGTTTCCAGATACCACTTCAGAAGCAGCGGAAGAGGGTACACTGGCGCACAAACTTGCCGAATTGCGGGTGCGGAACTATTTCAAACAGATGGATGTATCGAAACGGAAGCTGACGTTTGCAATTAAAAAAATGAAAGAAGATCCCTTGTGGGATGATGAGATGCTGGTACATACAGAGACCTATCTCGATTATATCAAGCAGATGGCTTTAAAACTGCCATCGGAACCCCATGTGGAAGTAGAGAAACGGGTGGATTATGGTCAGTACGCGCCGGAAGGATTTGGAACTGCAGACTGTATTTTGACGCAGGGAGATACGCTGCACATTATCGATTTCAAGTACGGAAAAGGCGTGCCGGTATCTGCAGAGGAAAATCCACAGATGATGCTTTATGCCCTTGGAGCATATGAGATAAGGAGACGTTTTTATCCGATCGAACGCATTCATCTGGCGATCGTACAGCCCAGGCTTCCGGATGGGATTACAGAATGGGAGTGCCCGCTTGGAGAACTCCTTGAGTTTGGGGATTATGTAAAAGAACGGGCTGCGTTGGCATTTACGGGAGATGGAGAGTTTGCACCGGGGGAAAAGACCTGTAAGTTCTGCCGGGCAAGAAAACAATGCCGGGCAAGATCCGATTATAACGTGAAACAGGCTTTTGATCTGGGAGAACTTCCACCGTTGATCACAAATGAAGAAGCAGGAAAGCGTCTTATGGCGATGCGGGATGTGGCTGCTTACCAGAAAGACCTGCAGGAGTGGGCACTTTCGGAGTGTCTTGCAGGAAAGGAAGTGCCGGGATGGAAAGCGGTGGAGGGAAGACGGTCCAGAGACTGGACGGATATGGATGCTGCTTTTGAAAAACTGACCAAGAGTGGTGTTGTGGCGGAAGAAATCCTTTGGGAGAAAAAGCCATTGACACTGGCACAGGTAGAAAAGACAATTGGAAAGAAAGATTTTGCAGATGCCGTTGGAGAATTTGTGATCCAGAAACCGGGAAAACCGGCACTGGTGGAAGCATCTGATAAGAGACAGGCGATTACGAACAAAGTGACTGCGCAGGAAGCATTTAAGGAGGAGAATTGAAATGGGAATTGGAGAAGCAACAAACGTAACAACGGGAAAAGTAAGACTGAGCTATGCACATCTGTTCAAGCCTTACGCAGCTATGCAGGGACAGGAGGAAAAGTATAGCGTGACTGTGCTTGTCCCGAAATCAGATATGGATACGATGGCCCGTATCAATGCCGCGATCGAGGCGGCAAAACAGAAGGGAATTGCTGAAAAATGGAACAGTGTGTGTCCGCCGATCGTGCCGACTCCGGTTTATGATGGGGATGGAGTACGTCCGAGTGACGGGATGCCATTTGGGGAAGAGTGTAAAGGACATTGGGTATTTACCGCAAGCGCAAAGGCGGATTATCCACCGGAAGTAGTGGACAAGATGGGAAATCCGATCATCAACCAGTCAGAAGTATATAGCGGAATGTACGGTCGGGTGAATGTAAATTTCTTCCCCTATGCATTTGGCGGAAAGAAAGGAATCGGATGCGGCCTGGGACCGGTACAGAAACTGGAAGACGGCGAAACGTTGAGTGGCGGACATGTATCTGCTGCGCAGGCATTCGGGGCACCACAGGCGGCATCTGCATCCCCCGCATCCGGGAATGGAGGCACACCTCCGTGGACGCAGAATACAGGGGTACAGATCAACCCGATCACGGGACTGCCGATGTAATCAGAGTGCGGGGTCGGAAGACTCCGCATATTTAAAAGGAGAAGATACAGATGAGACATCATCTTTCCATAGACATTGAAACAAAAAGCAGTATAGACATCCAGAAAGCTGGATTGTACAAGTATGCACAGTCCCCGGACTTCGAGGTTCTATTGTTCGCTTATCAATGGGACGAGGATCCGGTGGAGCTTGTGGATCTGACTGCGGGAGAAGAGATCCCGGAATGGGTATTGGATGAACTGGTTAATCCGGAGACATGGAAACACGCGTACAATGCAGCATTTGAATGGTACTGTTTAAACTGTGCGGGATATGAGACACCTCTGGAACAGTGGCGGTGTACTATGATGCACGGTCTGTATTGCGGATATACCGCCGGACTGGATGCAACCGGACGGGCAATCGGTCTTCCGCAGGACAAGCAGAAGCTGACAACCGGAAAGGCATTGATCCGGTATTTCTGCGTTCCTTGTAAACCGACAAAATCGAATGGGAACCGGACGTGGAACCTGCCAAAGCATGCACCGGAAAAATGGGTGCTTTTTAAGGAATATTGTAAACAGGACGTGGTGACAGAACACGAGATCTGGAAACGGCTGGAGATCTATCCGGTTCCGGAGGAAGAAGAGGCGTTGTGGCAGATGGACATCCGCATGAACGCGTTTGGCGTCCGTGTGGATGAAGCACTGATTGACGGAGCATTGTCCATCGATGAAATCTGTACAGAAAAGCTGACGGGTGAAGCCGTCAGGATCACGGGCTTACAGAATCCGAATAGTACGGCACAGTTGAAAGCATGGATTGAGCAGCAGACTGGTAGTGAAGTTTCCGGTTTGACAAAAGAGAATGTGACAGAGCTATTGGCTCGAAATGATATATCCGATGAAGTGAGAAGAGTGTTGGAGATACGGCAGCAGCTTGGAAAAACTTCGATCAAAAAATATGTAGCGATGAAGGCTGCAGAGGGAGAGGGAGAACGAGTTCGGGGACTGACACAGTTCTACGGAGCCAACCGGACCGGCAGATGGGCTGGACGTCTGGTACAGATGCAGAACCTCCCGAGAAACTATCTGAAAACACTGGACGAAGCAAGAAATTTGGTAAAAGCGAAGAATTATACAGGTGTTCGGCTGATATATGGAAATGTGCCGGATACACTTTCCCAGCTGATCCGGACAGCGTTCATCCCAACGGAGGGACGGAAGTTTGTGGTTGCAGATTTTTCAGCGATCGAAGCAAGGGTGATTGCATGGCTGGCAGGGGAACAGTGGGTAAACGAAGTATTCGCCACGCATGGGAAGATCTACGAAGCAACAGCTTCCCAGATGTTCCATGTGCCAATCGAGAAGATTGTAAAAGGAAATCCGGAATACAGCCTGCGGCAGAAAGGAAAAGTGGCAACACTTGCTCTTGGGTATCAGGGCGGCTCCAATGCGCTGATCGCAATGGGAGCTTTGAACATGGGGCTTACAGAGGAAGAGCTTCCGGACATTGTGCAGAGATGGAGAAATGCCAATCCGAGGATCCGGGATCTGTGGTATGCCGTAGAGGAAGCGTCGATCCAGACGATGCTGACAGCGCAGCCACAGGCAATATACGGTTTGATATTTGCGTTAGAGAGCGACTTGGTATATGGACAGTCTTTTTTGACGGTACAACTTCCATCCGGAAGAAAATTGTTTTATCCCAAACCCTTTTTGAAAGAAAACCAGTTTGGGAAGATGGCGATCCATTATTATACGGTCGGACAGCAGACAAGAAAATGGGAAGTGACATCAACTTATGGTGGAAAAATGACAGAAAATATCGTACAGGCGATTGCCAGAGACTGTCTGGCAGAAACATTGCGACGGATCGATGCCAAAGGACTGCAAGTAGTTTTCCATGTACATGATGAAGTGATCGTGGATGCTCCGCTAGAGACTACGGTGGAAGAGCTTTGCGACCTGATGGCGGAACCGATTGCCTGGGCGCCGGGACTGATCCTAAAAGGTGCCGGTTTTGAAAGCAGTTACTATATGAAAGATTAGAGGGACGACACATGCAACATAACAGAACGATGCAAGTCAGCATGGCAGGCACAAGAAAAACAAAACATTGGCCAAAAGCGGAGATCCTCTGGTCCGAGTTTGTGGACAGATTAAAACAACCTGTCCGCAGTACAGAAACGATGGAGGAATATCTTGCATTTCCGAAAGCAAAGCAGGATGAACTGAAAGATGTTGGCGGATTCGTGGGTGGAACCTTTGCAAATGACATCCGGAAGGCTGCCTATGTGACCGGAAGGGATCTGCTGACGCTGGATATGGATCAGATTCCGGCAGGGGGCACAGATGCCATTTTGAAACGGGTTGCCGGGCTGGGATGCGCCGCAGTAGTTTATAGTACCCGGAAACATACCGGGTATGCACCACGGCTTCGGATTGTAGTCCCGTTGGATCAGACGGCATCAGCGGATGAATATGAACCGGCAGCAAGAAAACTGGCATCCCTGATCGGGATGGAATACTGTGATCCGACAACCTTTGATGTGGCGCGGCTGATGTATTGGCCAAGCTGCTGTGCAGATGGGGAATATCTCTGCGAACTGTTCGACCATCCATTCTGCAGTCTGACCGGGCTGCTCGGAATGTATGGGGATTGGACAGATGTATCCCAGTGGCCGCAGGTTCCGGGGGCGGACGCTGTGGAGCGGCGGCGTCTGGCGAAGCAGGAAGATCCAACGACAAAGAGAGGGATCATCGGGGCATTCTGCCGGACCTATACGATCTCACAGGCGATGGAGAAGTTCATCCCCGGAATGTATGAGCCGACGGACATGGGCGGCAGATACACCTATACAGGCGGCTCCACAGTAGGGGGCGCGGTTGTGTATGATGGGGATCTGTTTTTGTATTCCCACCATGCTACGGATCCATGCTCCGGCTTATTGGTCAACGCGTTTGACCTTGTGCGCCTGCATAGGTATGGGGATAAGGATCAAGATGCAAAAGATGGGACTCCGGTGAATAAGCTGCCATCTTTTGTTGCCATGAGCCGGATGGCAGGAGAGGACCGGGCGGTATCCGATCTTCTGACAAGGGAAAAGCTGGATCAGGCAAGACAGGCATTCCAGACTCCGGAGGGCGGGGAACTGCCGGAAGAGGATCTGACCTGGGCTTCTCGGATGACCCATGACGGAAATGGAAAAGTAGAAAAGACGATCAATAATGCGGTGATCGTATTGCAAAACGATCCTCTATTGAAAGGGAAGATCGTGACGGATGAGTTCGCCAGCTGCGGCTTGATCCTTGGAAAAGTTCCGTGGAGCCGGGAAGAAGGAAAGCGCCGGTGGAAAGACGAGGACGATGCCGGATTTTACAACTATATGGAACTGTTTTATGGGATCACCGGTCGGGAGAAGCTGGACAGCGCGCTGCTGATCGTCAGCAGCCAGAACCGGATCAACGATGTGAAAGAATATTTGTGCCGTTTAAAATGGGACGGACAAAAGCGACTGGATACGCTTCTAAGCGTCTATCTGGGGGCAGAGGACAACGGATATACCAGAGCCGTGATGCGGAAGTCCTTGTGTGCTGCTGTTGCCCGTGCGGTGACTGGCGGCGTGAAGTATGATTATATGCCGATTTTTACCGGTCCACAGGGAATCGGAAAGAGTACGTTTTTGAGAATCCTTGGAAAAGACTGGTTCTCAGATTCCTTGACCAGTTTTGAGGGAAAGGAAGCGGCAGAGCTGATCCAGGGGACGTGGATCAATGAAGTGGGCGAACTGACAGCAATGACCAGACAGGAGACCAATGCGGTCAAGCAGTTCTTAAGTAAGACAGATGACATTTACCGTGCTGCTTATGGGCGCCGGACAAATAAATACCCGCGTCGCTGTGTGTTCTTCGGGACAAGCAATGAAGAAGAGTTTCTAAAGGATATGACAGGAAACCGGCGGTTCTGGCCGGTGGATGTGGGCGTCCATCCCGCAAAGAAATCCGTGTGGCAGGATCTGCCGCAGGAGGTGGATCAGGTCTGGGCAGAAGCCTATACCTACTGGCTGTTGGGAGAACCGCTGTATATGACCAAGGAAGAAGAACAACTGGCAGAAGAGATGCAGGAGAGCCACAGAGAGGCATCCGGAAAGGAAGGGCTGATCCGGGAGTTTCTGGATCGGAAGATCCCGGAAAACTGGGATGCGTTGAGCGTGGCGCAGCGGAAGCAGTTCTTTGCAGGGGGATTGCATCTTCCGGAAGGGACAGAACTGGTAGAACGGTACAAGGTGTGTGCGATAGAGATCTGGACCGAGTGTTTTAACGGAGACGTGAAGTATCTGAAGAAGACAGACAGCATGGAGATCAACAGTATTTTGGCATCGATAAAAGGGTGGAAGCGGAACAAAAGTATGAGAAGATATGGTCCGCACGGACAACAAAAAGGGTTCGAAAGGGTGTAAACCAAGTGGTGTAAACATGTTTTTTGAGTTGGTATGCAGGTTAAAAATAGACAGTAAACCAAGTAAACGATAATTTTTTAAAAGTTTACATATTTAGTTTACGAGAAAATCCACAAAACACAAGGGTTTCCCAATATATGTAAACTATGTAAACCAACTTTATATAGTAGTAAAAAAAATAAATAAATTAGGTAAATATACTATACCGCCTAAATTACCTAATATACCTAATGGCATATATCATATAGGGGAATATGGCGGAAAGTTTACAGTAGGAGGGATGTAGATGCAGGAAAACGAAAATATTCTTTGTGTGGAAGTTGTGTTGTCGAAGTATTTTATCGACATGCAAACTTCCGGCGCAAAAGAGGTGATGCAACATGTTAGAGGGATGCTTTCCGGATCTGGAGTGAGGAAAAATGAAATCCGTGAAGCGAGAAAGCGATTGGGGATCAAAACAGAAAATGCGGACGGGGAATACATCTGGACTTGGAAAAATCCGATAGATCCTGAAACAATGTGGAAACTGAAAAGTGAGGAGATTTTGAAATGCGGGAGAGCGAGATCGAAAAAATCTTAGTAGACGAAATCCGGAAGATGGGCGGCAGGGCGTTCAAGTGGGTAAGCCCGGGGAATGACGGTGTGCCAGACCGGATCGTGGTCCTGCCAGGGTATCCGGCAATATTCGTGGAGATGAAGACCGTTACAGGAAAACTGACATCCTTGCAGAGAATACAGATCGATCGATTACAGAAGATGGGGCAGGACGTGAGAGTGCTGTACGGGGAGAAAGAGACTCGGACGTTTTTGGAGGAATGCAGGAGGAAAGTACAGGATGAAAAATGAATTGGTGAAGACGAGGGAGGTGATGCTTTATGATGTTCAAACCGCACGGTTATCAGCAATATTGCATAAATAAAATCATTGAGATAAAAAAAATCGGGCTTTTTTTGGACATGGGTTAATGGTTTAGGAAAAACAGTTACAACACTGACCGCGATCCGCGAGTTGAAATACAACCGATTCCAAGTAAAAAAGGTATTGGTCATCGCACCGAAGAAAGTCGCGGAGGGAACATGGACGAGAGAAAAGGAAAAATGGGATCACACAAAAATCTTAAGGGTATCCGCAGTCCTGGGAAGCCAGGCAAGGCGGATCCGGGGGCTGAACACGCCGGCAGATATTTATATCATCAACCGGGAAAACGTCTGCTGGCTGGTGGATTACTACCGGAACAGCTGGCCGTTTGACATGGTCGTGATCGACGAATCCAGTAGTTTTAAGAGCCACAAAGCAAAAAGGTTCAAATCCCTGGCAAGCGTGGGAACCCATATCGACCGGATCGTGGAGCTGACCGGTACGCCGTCACCAAACGGTTTGGAGGATTTATGGGCGCAGGTGTATCTTCTGGACGGAGGGGAACGTCTGGGAAAACGGTACACACAGTTCCGGGAACGGTATTTCGATCCGGGCGACCGGGGACAGAATGTGATCTACAACTACAAGGCAAAGCCGGGAACAGAGGAAAGCATCCTGCAGAAGATTTCAGACATCTGTATCAGCATGAAAGCAGAGGATTATCTGCAGCTTCCGGAAGTCACTTACCATGAGATCCCGGTCGTGTTGGATGAGAAATCGAGGAAAGCCTATGCAGAACTGGAACGGAAGATGGTATTGGAACTTCCGGAAGACGAGGAAGAGATCAGCGTGACCAGTGCGGCGGCATTGAGCAATAAGCTGCTGCAGCTTGGAAATGGCGCCATCTATGACGAGGACCGGAATTACCATGAAGTGCATAACTGTAAGGTGGAGGCATTTATGGAACTGGTTGAATCCCTGCAAGGGAAACCGGCACTTGTATTTTATAATTTCCAGCATGACCGGATCCGGCTGTTGGAAGCGTTTAAGAAAACAAAACTGCGTGTCCGGGAACTGAAGACCACACAAGATGAGGACGACTGGAATGCGGGGCAGATTGACATCCTTTTGACCCATCCGGCAAGCAGCGCATATGGGCTGAACCTGCAGCAGGGAGGAAACCATGTGATCTGGTTCGGGCTTACCTGGAACTATGAGTTATACACGCAGGCGAATAAGCGATTGCACCGGCAGGGGCAGACACAGAGAGTCATCATCCACCATCTGGTCTGTACAGATACCCGGGATGAGGACGTGATGCGGGCACTGGAGAAAAAAGATGACGTGCAAAACTGGGTGATGAAAAGCCTGAAAGCAAGGATCAAAGCGATAGGGGAGGAAGCGGTGTGACGGATCAACAGAAACGGAAGCATCTGGAAAAGCATAAAAGCCCGGTGATCTGTCCGGGATGTGGGAAAACGATTTATCCGGATGATGATCTCCGGTGTGTGGAGTATGTACGGACAAAGCGTAGGACCGATGTGTTTTTCCATAGAGAATGCATGGATAAGGTTTGGAGACCGGAATCGGAGGGATAGTATGAACATTGCTAAGAAGATCATGACAATCGCTGACCACTATGGATATGATGCCCAGAGTCGGCAGTGCATGGAAGAGATGGCGGAGCTGACACAGGCAATCAATAAGTTTTGGAGAGTTTGCGGAAACGGTCAGAAGACAGAGAAAGGTATTCAGGATTGCAGAGATAATCTGGTAGAAGAGACGGCAGATGTGCAGATCATGCTGTGGCAGATGGAATACCTGCTTCTTTCCGGTCAAGAAGTGAACCAGATGATCGAAAAGAAACTGGATCGGCAGTTGAAGAGAATCGAGGAAGAATAGTGGCAACAG
>ENA-OQKY01001198-OQKY01001198.1-human-gut-metagenome-genome-assembly--contig:-NODE-1198-length-16469-cov-3.528087_pt1 | contig 16469 bp, 16 predicted proteins | sample MGYA00242652_ERZ504805 | MGnify/ENA primary metagenome ERZ504805 (study PRJEB26092, sample SAMD00036400) | human gut metagenome | host: Homo sapiens | study: EMG produced TPA metagenomics assembly of... | reverse complement strand
CAGCGGCATGATCGAGATCTCAAACCTTTGCACGGATCCCGGGGAAAAGGAAAGAGATTATTCCATGGCTGTTTCGCTGCTTGAAAAGCTCACTGAAAATTGTTCTGATTTCAGCGGACAGACTCAGGGACTGATCGATTACGGAACCGTGCATTTCCCTAGAAAGCGGTTTATTAACCAGCCTATTATCTATGGAGACTTTTTCTATCTGGAAGCCCTGACCAAGCTGCAGGGCGGGCAGGGGATCTTTTAAGGCGGGTGGGTTTGGGAAACCGAATGCATCACCAGGCCAATGGGCTCTCTGGCGGTGGGGGGCCGCGGGGGGCGATTGCCCGGGCGCTTGCCAACAACCCGCCTCTGCTTTTGGCTGAGGAGCCTACGGGAAATCTGGATACGGCGGCTTCTGTAGGGATTATGGAGCTGTTCAGCCGTCTCCACAAGGAGGGAACCACGGTGGTGCTGGTTACTCATGAGGAAGAAATTGCAGCCTTTACAGAGCGGATTATCCGGTTTCGGGACGGGGAAATCATCAGTGATGAGACGAATATACCCCATGAGCCGGAGTTTAGCCGCCATGTAGAGCGGAATACGGATTTTGAACCGGAGGAGGTTTCCGGCGGAAAGGAGTTTCCATGCTGATTGAAAATATGAAAATGGCATTTTCTGCTATTCGGATAAACAAGATGCGCTCTTTTCTGACCATGCTGGGAATCATCATCGGAATCGGTTCGGTGATTTCTATTGTATCTATTGGAGATACCATGCGGAGTATGTTTGCGGATCTGTATAAGGAGGTCGGGCTGACCCAGGCTTATATATCCATTGGATATTGGCTGGAGGAGGTTCGTCAGAGTGATTATTTTACATTGGACGATATGGAGCGGATTCGGGACGTTTTTGGGGAGGAAATTGCCTATATGGACTGCTCCTCCGGCGTTTCTGCCAATGCCCAGAACGGGAGAACCCAGGTAAAGTTTAATTATGAGGGGATTGACTGGAATTATCAGGACGTACAGCCGGTGAATATTGTATACGGAAGGTATTTGAATGAAGCAGACGTAAAGGGCCGCAAAAAAAATGTGGTAATGGATACAGACAGCGCCATGCTTCTCTTTGGCGTGGAAAATGCTGTGGGAAAGACCTTTCGCACAACAATTTACGGAACAACGGATGAATATACGGTGGCAGGTGTATACCGGAAGGAAATCAGTCCATTTCAGGCCATGATGATGGGAACCAGTGAGGGAGGGACGGCCTTGATTCCCTACACGCTTCTGGCCTGGCCCAATGACTATTTTTATTCCATTCGTGTGTTTGCAAAGGATGATGTAAATCTGGATGTGTTTTTCGGACAGCTGAAGTCTTATATTGGACGGCTGAAGGGAAGAAATCCGGAGGATTATTATATGCAGACGGCGGTGGAGGAAATGGGAATGATGGACAGCATGATGGGAGGTCTTTCTGCAGCTGTGGTAGGCATTGCGGCCATTTCCCTGCTGGTAGGAGGAATTGGAATTATGAATATTATGCTGGTTTCTGTAACAGAGCGGACGAGGGAAATCGGAATCCGAAAAAGTCTGGGAGCCAGAACCCGGGATATTCTGATTCAGTTCCTTACCGAATCTGCTATATTGTCAGCCTGCGGCGGAATTATTGGAATTCTTCTGGGCGTGGGACTTGTATCGGCAGGAGGAATGGCTCTCGGCGTAACAGCGGTGATCCGTCCGTCTGTAGTGGTGATGGCAGTGGGCTTTTCTGCCCTGGTAGGCGTATTTTTTGGAATTTATCCTGCCTCCAAGGCAGCAAAAAAGGATCCCATTGATGCTTTGCGCTATGAATAGAGATGATCCTTCAGAAGCTCCCGGATGGCTTCTCCGGCAATCAACAGTCCGGCTACAGGTGGAACGAAGGAAATACTGCCGGGAACAGAGCGTCTGTTTCCGGCTTCTTCTGATTCCATAACCGGAGTAAGGGGTTCCTCCTTAGAATAGAGTACCTTTAGATGAGCAATGCCTCTTTTTTTCAGCTCTCTGCGCATAACCCGGCACAGGGGGCAGACAGAGGTTTTTGTAATATCTGTGATTTCAAACAGTTCTCCGTGCAGCTTGTTTCCAGTGCCCATGGAGGAGATCAGAGGAATCTCGTGGTCTTTTGCATACTGGACGATGGCCAGCTTGGCTGTGACAGTATCAATGGCATCTATGATATAATCAATAGGCCTGTCTGCCCCAGGAAGACAGGGAATGGAGTCTAAAAGGGGAGACAGATTATCCGGGAGCACAAAGGTTTCATAGGTGAGAATCTGAGCCTGGGGATTGATGTCCAGGATCCGTTTCTTCATAACCTGTGTTTTGTATTGTCCAACAGTGCTGTGGTAGGCAATGCTCTGGCGGTTTATGTTGGTTAAAGAAACGGTGTCATTATCAATCAGGATCAGTCTTCCTACGCCGCATCTGGCCAGAGCTTCAATACAATGGGAGCCAACGCCCCCAACGCCAAAGACGGCTATGGTAGAGACGGACAGCTGGTTTTGGCCTTCTTCACCAATCAGAAGGCCGGTTCTGGAAAATTCGTTCATGAATCGCTCCTCTCTACAGCAGGTTGTCATTGGGATGGCACCGCTGCTCCTCAATCAGATCAGCCAGAGTCACATGATCGACTACCTGATCTACCGCGTCCTTGATTTTTTGCCAGACGCTTAAGGTTACACACTGTCCGGCCCGTTCACAGGGCGGGGCATCCTTATCCAGACAGGAAACCGGTGACAGGCTGCCCTCTGTCTGCCGCAGAATCATGCCGACCGTATAGTTTTCGGGTGGCATAGTCAGCATATAGCCGCCCTGAGCGCCGCGGATGCTGCGGACATATCCGGCTCTGTGAAGCAGAGTAACAATCTGTTCCAGATATTTGTCGGAGATGCCCTGGTTGGCGGCTACCTGACTGATTTTTGTACATGTATCCGGGTTCATCCCGAATTCTATCATCATACGCAGGGCATATCGTCCTTTTGTAGAAATTTTCATAAAGCTCCTCCTTATACCTTAGTAAAATAATAGGATTTACAGTTATTGTACAAAATGAAACAGAAAATGTAAAGTGATATCCTGAATTGACTTATGACAGGGGAACAGGTATAATTTTGAGTAACAGTTCAGCCTTGCGGGGATTCGGTCAGAAAAACTCGTTGAAAGCTTGCTTTCATAAGGATTTTTCTGACCGAATCCACATAAGGCGGACGCCTAAAGCTTCTTGTACGCTGTAAGCGGGCAAGAAGATGCAAGGCTGAACTGTTGTAATTGTTATTGGCAATACTTCTTATTTAATGTGATAGAGGCAAGGAGGACAGGAAGGAATGAAGGATGGTTTTTTCCGTACAGCAGCAGCAACCCTGAAAGGGCGTGTTGCAGATACCAGGTATAACTGCCGGGAAATCTGCAGAATAATAGAAGAAGGAGAGCGGGAAGGCGCAGGGCTTATGGTATTTCCGGAGCTCTGCATTACTTCATATACCTGCAATGATCTGTTTTTGCAGGAAGCGCTGCTTCGTCAGGCGAGAGCAGGCCTGAAGGAGATTGTGGATTTTACAGAGGGAAAGCAGATGGTGGCTGTGGTAGGTCTTCCCTGGGAGTATGGCGGACGGATTTTTAATGTGGCGGCTTTTGTCTGTGGCGGAAGACTTCTGGGTCTTGTTCCCAAGCTCAATCTGCCAAACTACGGAGAGTTTTATGAACAGCGGTATTTCGCTGTAGGAATGGAGGAGCCGGTGGAGGTTTCCTGGGAGGGAGAGAAGATTCCTATGGGAACCAGGCTTTTGTTTGCCTGCAGAGAGATTCCCTCTCTGGTCATTGCTGCGGAAATCTGTGAGGACCTGTGGGTTCCCTGCCCTCCCAGTATTGGTCATGTGCTGGCAGGCGCTACGGTGATTGCAAACTGTTCTGCCAGCGATGAGGTGGTTGGAAAGGATTCCTATCGGAGATCCCTGATTGGCGGACAGTCAGCCCGTCTTATCTGCGGATATGTGTATGCCAATGCCGGAGAGGGAGAGTCTACTCAGGATCTGGTATTTGGCGGACATAATCTGATTGGGGAAAACGGAACCCTGCTGGCAGAGTCCCGGAGATTTGCTCCGGAGGTCATTTATGCAGATCTGGATCTGGAGCGTCTGGCTGCAGAGCGGCGCAGGACAACGACTCATCCGGCAGCGTGTCGGGAGGGTTACCGGACTGTGGAGTTTTCTTTGAATACAGACGCTATGGAGAAAAAGCAGGAGGAGAAGCTTCTGCGGCGAATTGACAGCCGTCCCTTTGTTCCGGGAGATAACCGGGAGAGAAACAGACGGTGCGAGGAAATTTTTACGATTCAGGCGATGGGACTGAAAAAGCGTCTGGAGCATACGGGCGTGCGTCATGTGGTTTTGGGAATTTCCGGAGGTCTTGATTCTACGCTGGCTTTACTGGTGACGGCGCGGGCCTTTGATATGCTGGAAATATCAAGGGGGCAGATTCATGCGGTGACTATGCCCTGCTTTGGAACCACAGACAGAACTTATCAGAATGCCTGTCGGATGACAGAGAAGCTGGGGGCTTCTTTGCAGGAGGTAGATATCAAAAAGTCTGTGACCCAGCATTTTGAGGACATTGGACAGGATATGGGCTGCCACGATGTGACCTACGAAAACGGTCAGGCCAGAGAGAGAACTCAGGTTCTCATGGATATTGCAAATCAGACAGGCGGTCTGGTAGTGGGCACTGGAGATATGTCAGAGCTGGCTCTTGGGTGGGCGACCTACAATGGAGATCATATGTCCATGTATGGGGTAAATGCATCGGTTCCCAAGACTCTGGTGCGTCATCTGGTTCAGTATTATGCAGATACCTGCGGAGAGGAAAGCCTTGCAGAAGTTCTTCTTGATGTGCTGGATACGCCGGTGAGCCCGGAACTTTTGCCGCCGGAGGACGGAGTGATTTCCCAGAAGACAGAGGATCTGGTAGGCCCCTATGAGCTTCACGATTTCTTCCTGTATTATGTGCTTCGATTTGGCTTTATGCCATCTAAGATTTACCGGCTGGCTCTTCGGGCTTTCCAGGGAGAATATGACGGGGAAACCATCTGGAAATGGCTGAATGTCTTTTACCGCCGCTTTTTTGCCCAGCAGTTTAAGCGCTCCTGTCTGCCGGACGGTCCCAAGGTAGGAAGCGTTGCAGTATCTCCCCGCGGAGATTTGAGAATGCCCAGCGATGCGTCCAGACAGATCTGGATGGAGGATTTGGAGCAGCTTCAGAAATAGTGATAATGAGAGGAAAAAACTGTGATAACGAGTACAACCAATAAACAGGTAAAATACGTCAGCAGCCTGATTAAAAAGCCAAAGGCACGCCGGGAGGAGGATCTGTTTGTGGCAGAGGGGCTTCGCATCTGTCAGGAGATTCCAGAGGAGCGGATCCATACGCTTTATGTTTCGGAGAGCTTTCTCAAGCAGAAGGAGGGCCGTATTCTGTCGGAGCGGGTCCGTCGTGTTGAGGTGGTGGCAGACGAGGTTTTTAAGGCTTTATCAGATACTCAGACTCCTCAGGGGGTACTGGCTCTGGTCAGACAGTATCATTACACTTTAGAGCAGGCAGCAGGAACAAAGGACGGCAAACCGGCACTTTTGATGATTCTGGAGCATCTTCAGGATCCGGGAAATCTGGGAACGATTATCAGGGCTGGAGAGGGAGCAGGAGTGACAGGGGTGATTATGGACGCTTCAACAGCAGATATTTACAACCCCAAGGTGATCCGATCTACTATGGGCTCTGTGCTGCGGGTTCCCTTTGTATATACAGAAGATCTGTGCGGGACACTTCAGTGGCTGAAAAAGCAGGATGTTCGTCTGTTTGCAGCTCATTTGAAGGGAAAGAATTCCTATGAACAGGAAAATTACTGCCAGAGTACAGGCTTTTTGATTGGAAATGAGGCCAATGGACTCAGCGATGAAGCGGCTTCTTTGGCGGATACTTATATCCGGATTCCTATGGCTGGACGTGTAGAATCCCTGAATGCGGCAGTAGCGGCTTCGGTGCTGATGTTCGAGGCAGCGAGACAGCGGCGCCAGTAAAAGTTTACGGTTTTTTTACAAGATATTCAGAAAAACTTAAGTGGCACAATATGCGTTTTTTCTTGTGAAATGTCTGAAAATATAGTATGATGTATCTAAGAAAAAAGGAGGTTGCAGATGAGTTCCATCTATTGGCTGATTGCATTTGTGATTTTAGTTGGTATCGAGGTGGCGACTATGGCGCTGACTACCATATGGTTTGCAGGCGGTGCTCTTGTGGCATTTCTGCTTTCCCTGTTTGGACTGTCTGTGGAGGTTCAACTGATAGCTTTTGTGGCAGTATCCTTTCTCCTGCTGTTTTTTACCAGACCGTTTGCTTCCAGATTCATCAACAGCGGTACGGTAAAGACCAATGCAGAGGGGCTTATTGGCCGGGAGGCGCGGGTTACTTCAGAGATTGACAATGAACAGGGAACAGGCTCAGCAGTGGTAGGCGGACAGGAGTGGACGGCCAGAGCCAGGGACAGCCATGAGATTTATCCTGCCGGTACGGTAGTCCGGATTCTGGATATTCAGGGAGTGAAACTAATTGTAGGTACATGTAAGGAGGGCGAAGAATGAATACATTTGCCGGTTTAACAGGAATTATTATTTTTCTTCTGTTTCTGATTGTGATTGCGCTGATGCTGGTATCCTGTGTGAAGATTGTTCCCCAGGCTCAGGCTCTGGTGGTAGAGCGTCTGGGAGCCTATCTGGGTACCTGGTCTGTAGGCGTTCATTTCCTGGTTCCTTTTGTGGATCGGGTAGCTAAGCGGGTAATTTTAAAAGAGCAGGTTGTGGACTTTGCGCCCCAGCCGGTGATTACAAAAGATAACGTAACCATGCGGATTGATACTGTGGTTTTCTTCCAGATTACGGATCCCAAGCTGTTTGCATACGGCGTGGAGAATCCCATTATGGCGATTGAAAACCTGACGGCAACCACGCTTCGTAATATTATCGGTGATCTGGAGCTGGATCAGACTCTGACCTCCAGAGAAACGATCAACACGAAAATGCGAGCCTCCCTGGATATAGCAACGGATCCCTGGGGCATTAAGGTCAACCGGGTGGAACTGAAGAATATTATCCCTCCGGCAGCGATTCAGGATGCCATGGAGAAGCAGATGAAGGCAGAACGGGAACGCCGTGAGGCTATTCTCCGGGCAGTGGGTGAGAAAAAGTCTACGATCCTTGTGGCAGAAGGAAAGAAGGAATTTGCACTTCTTGATGCAGAGGCAGATAAGCAGGCAGCGATTCTCCATGCAGAGGCAGAGAAGGAGAAGCGGATTAAGGAGGCGGAGGGTGAAGCTGCAGCGATTCTGAAGGTGCAGCAGGCTAACGCAGACGGTATTCGTTTCCTGAAGGAGGCCGGTGCAGATGCGGCAGTTCTTCAGCTGAAAAGTCTGGAAGCCTTTATGGCAGCGGCAGACGGAAAGGCTACCAAGATTATTATTCCGTCTGATATTCAGAATATGGCAGGACTGGTTAAGTCGATTACGGAAGTGGCCAAGGACAGCTAAGTGGAACTGCTGTTAAAAGAAGAGAGGATATACAAAAGATTACAGAGATGTAGAGAGAGCGAGCGATCGCTCTCTTTCCTGCATAAGAAACTTGACATGAAATTCGCCTTATAGTAAGTTATAGATAATAAAAATCCGTTTTGACGGAAGAGGAGGAGAGACAATTATGAATTTAAAAGGCAGAAGTTTTCTTACATTAAAGGATTATACACCAGAGGAAATTCTCTATCTTCTGGATTTGGCGGCAGAGTTAAAGAGAAAGAAAAAAGAAGGAATTCCGGTGGATCATTACAGAGGCAAAAATGTGGCTCTGATTTTTGAGAAAACCAGTACCAGAACAAGATGCTCCTTTGAAGTGGCTGCCCATGATATGGGAATGGGAACCACATATCTGGAGCCTTCCAGCTCTCAGATTGGAAAGAAAGAGAGTATTGCCGATACGGCGCGGGTGCTGGGAAGAATTTACGACGGAATTGAGTACCGGGGCTTTGGTCAGGAGATTGTGGAGGAGCTGGCAAAGCATGCAGGAGTTCCTGTCTGGAATGGTCTGACCAATGAGTACCATCCTACACAGATGCTGGCAGATATGCTGACAGTCCGGGAACACCTGGGCCGTCTGAAAGGGGTAAAGCTGGTTTATATGGGAGATGCCCGCTATAACATGGGCAATTCTCTGATGATTGTCTGTGCAAAGCTGGGGCTTCATTTTGTGGCCTGCGCCCCTAAGAAATATTTCCCCAATCAGGAGCTGGTTGAACAGTGCCGGGAGTATGCAAAGGAGTCTGGCGGAGATATTACTCTTACAGAAGATGTGAAAGCTGGAACAAAGGGGGCTGACGTTATCTGCACGGATGTGTGGGTTTCTATGGGTGAGCCCGATGAAGTATGGGAGGAGAGAAGTCATGATCTGACTCCCTATAAGGTAACGATGGATGTTATGAGAAATGCAGGAAATGAGGCCATTTTCCTTCACTGTCTGCCATCCTTCCATGACCTGAAGACCAAGATTGGCAAGGAAATGGGAGAACGTTTTGGAATTACTGATATGGAAGTAACAGACGAAGTATTTGAGGCGCCATGCTCTAAGGTATTTGATGAGGCAGAGAACCGGATGCATACCATTAAGGCAGTTATGGTGGCTACGTTAGGAGAATAGGGAATGCACAGTCAGGAGAAAAAAAAGAATCCCCGCAATACTGCCATGATGCTGGATATGCTCCACATCGTGGTGGGGGTTCTTGTAGTGGCCTGTACGGTACTGGCATTTGTTAATCCGGAAAGAAACAGTTTTCTTTTTCCGGTGATTTTCTGGCTTGCAGCCCTGCTAAACGGGGTGAACGGCTGGAGCCGTTTTCAAAACGGAGGAAGAGACAAACGGAAAAAAGCCGGTGCAGCCGTTTTGTGGGTAGCAGCTGCATTGCTATTTGTAATTGGCCTTCTCAGCGCCGTCAGTATCTGGAGGTAGAACATTGAAAGCAGAGATTTTAAAGCGTCTCAGGGAGACGGATGGGTATATTTCCGGTCAGGAATTATGTGAAAGCCTGGGGGTTTCCCGGACGGCTGTATGGAAGTGTATCCGACAGCTGGAGGACGAGGGATATGTGATTGAAGCAGTCAGAAACAGAGGTTATCGTCTGGCAGATTCCGGAGATGTGCTGTCTGAACAGGAGCTGGGCAGGCTCCTTTCCACCAGATGGCTGGGAAAGAACCTGGTGGTATTTGACGAGGTAGATTCCACCAATAATGAGGCCAGGCGAATGGCAGAAAAAGGCGCTTTGGAGGGAACCGTGATTCTGGCTGCCCGTCAGACTGCGGGAAAAGGGCGCCGGGGGCGAAATTGGGAGTCTCCCCGGGGAACAGGAATCTGGATGAGTTTTCTGCTTCGTCCGGAATTTGAGCCGTCTCATGCATCGATGCTGACGCTGACAGCCGCTATGGCTGTAGCTCAGGGTATTCGAAGGACGACAGGACTGGATTGCCAGATTAAATGGCCCAATGATATTGTAATAAACGGAAAAAAGCTCTGCGGGATTCTCACAGAGATGAGCACGGAGGACAATCAGATCCGCTACGTAGTAGTAGGAATTGGAATCAATGTGAATATCAGAGAGTTTCCGGAGGAGATCAGCAGCACGGCAACCTCTCTGCTTTTGGAATCAGGACATCCGGTCAGGAGGGCAGTCCTGGTGGATCAGGTGCTGAGAGCCTGGGAAGAATATTATACAGAGTTTTTAAAAACCCTGGATTTTCAGAATCTGAAGAAGGAGTATAATGCCTGCCTGGTTAACAATGGCCGTCAGGTACAGATCCTTGCGCCCCAGGGGGTGTGGACAGGCGTGTCTCTTGGAATTGACCGGGAGGGACAGCTCCTTGTAGAAAAACCGGACGGAAGCATTGAGCCGGTTGTATCAGGAGAAGTTTCTGTGAGAGGGGTTTATGGCTATGTATGAGATTCGTCATGCCTATGACAGTCTGCAGGTAGCAGAGGAAAAACCAGGTGAATTAAGTCTGGAAGCGCGTCTGAGAGCCATAAACAGACCGCTTCTTGACTGGTACCGAAATCATGCCAGGATTCTTCCCTGGCGAGAAGATCCAAAGCCCTACCATGTGTGGATTTCAGAGATTATGCTGCAGCAGACACGGGTTGAGGCAGTAAAGCCGTATTTTGAACGGTTTTTGGAAGCGCTGCCCGATATTTCGGCTTTGGCGGCAGTGGAGGACGACCGCCTGATGAAGCTGTGGGAAGGGCTGGGATATTATAACAGAGCCAGAAATTTAAAGAAGGCGGCGCAGGTGATTGTTCATGAGTATGAAGGCAGGATGCCGTCAGAGTATCAGGAGCTGTTAAAGCTTCCGGGGATAGGAAGCTATACAGCAGGTGCGATTGCCTCGATTGCATTTGGAAAACCGGTTCCGGCAGTAGATGGAAATGTGCTTCGTGTGATTTCAAGGGTAACAGCCAGCCGCCGGGATATTTTAAAGGCTTCAACTAAAAAGTGGATGGAGGACAGGCTGAGGGAAACTATGCCTCAGTCAGAAGCCAGTGATTTTAATCAGGGTTTGATTGAAATTGGAGCCATTGTCTGTGTCCCCAACGGTCAGCCTAAATGCGGTCAGTGTCCCCTTGCATCGGTGTGCCTTTCCAGACAGCAGGAGCTTTGGCAGGAAATTCCTGTAAAAACACCTCCGAAAAAGCGCAGAATAGAAGAGAAAACTGTCTGTATTTTAGAGTGCGGACATCAGGTGGCGCTGAAAAAAAGGGAGGCTGAGGGGCTTTTGGCATCTCTTTATGAGCTTCCCAATGCAGAGGGGTTTCTTTCTGAGGAGGAACTTGGAGAGGCCTTTGGAATTATGCCGGAGCTGATGGTACAGATTGAGCCGCTTCCGCAGGCAAAGCATATTTTTTCCCATGTGGAATGGCATATGAAGGGATATCGGATACGTCTGTCGGGCGGGATACCGGAGTCCTATATTTCAGCTGGAAAAGAAGAACTGAAATCCGTCTATGCGCTACCTGGTGCATTTGGAAGGTATACAAAGCTGATAAAATGAGGATAATGAAAGTGAGGCAGGTGCTGATATATGGCAAAGAAGAAACAAATGCTTCTGATTATTAATCCTAGATCCGGCAAAGGGCAGATCAGGACAAAGCTGCTGGATATACTGGATATTTTTATAAAGGCAGGGTATCGGGTGCAGGTTCACGTAACTCAGAAGGCAATGGATGCAAAGGAGGCGGTTCTTTGCTGCGGAGGCAGAAAGGATCTGATTGTCTGTACCGGCGGAGACGGAACCTTAAATGAAACCATATGCGGAGTTTTGGAGCTTCCCAAAAAAGTTACTCTGGGATATATTCCGGCCGGATCTACCAATGATTTTGCTGCCAGCCTGAAAATCCCCAGGCAGATGCTGGCAGCAGCCCGGGCGGCAGCTTTGGGGGAACCTTATGCAGTGGATGTGGGGCTGTTCTGTCAGGAGAGGTATTTTGTCTATGTGGCAGGCTTTGGTGCTTTTACAGAGGTTTCCTACCTGACTCCTCAGGATAAGAAAAACATTCTGGGACATCAGGCGTATATGCTGGAGAGTGTTCGAAGCCTGGCTTCTCTGAGATCTTATTTTATGGAGGTGGAATGGGACGGCAATTTCCTGGAAGGGGAATTTGTTTTTGGAGTGGTGACAAATACCATCAGTGTTGGTGGCTTTAAGGGGCTGGTGGGACAGGATGTGGAGCTGAATGACGGTTATTTTGAGGTACTGCTGATTCGTAAGCCCAAGAATCCGGCGGATATCAGCAATCTTGTCGCAGGTCTTCTACAGAAGGAAGAAAAGGAAAACGATCAGGTGTACAAATTTAAAACAAGATCCATTCGCTTCCGTTCTTCAGAGCCGGTGGACTGGGTGCTGGATGGAGAATTTGGCGGAACGAAAACAGAGGTTTTTGTAGAGAATCTGAACAAATGCCTGGAAATCAAAAGAAATAAATAAAACTTTAGAAGAAATGTGTTGAAATATAGCGCTTGCTGTTATATAATGAATAGATGTGTAAGTATTTTTAGATACCTTTGGTTGAAAGGACGTTACTGTGGAAAAAGACAATTTTTTAGTAAAGCTGAATAAGCTGTTAGAAGTTGCCAAGTCAAAGCATAATGCATTGGATGTAACGGAGATCAATGACTTTTTCATAGGAGATAATCTGGGTCCGGATCAGATGGAGCAGATTTATAATTTCCTGGAAGAAAAGCATATTGATGTGGTTCCCGTTATTGATGACAACATTCTGGCAGAGGACCCCCTGCTTCTGGATGATGATGATCTGGATGTAGATGACAGTTTTTTGAAGGATGCGGAAGATATCGAGCTGGACGCTGTAGATCTTCTTGAAGGTATCGGAACTGAGGATCCGGTGCGTATGTACTTAAAGGAGATTGGAACGGTACCGCTTTTAAGTGCAGATGAGGAGCTGGTTCTGGCCAAGCGCAAAGCAGAAGGCGATGAGTCCGCCAAGGAAAGACTGATTGAGGCTAACTTAAGGCTGGTTGTCAGCATTGCAAAGCGTTATACAGGACGGGGAATGAGCTTTCTGGATCTGGTTCAGGAGGGAAATCTGGGCCTGATTAAAGGTGTAGAAAAGTTTGACTATACAAAAGGATATAAGCTGAGTACATATGCTACTTGGTGGATCAGACAGTCTGTAACCAGAGCGCTGGCGGATCAGGCGCGGACGATTCGTGTACCGGTGCATATGGTTGAGACGATTAATAAGATGTCCAAGATGCAGCGTAAGCTGACTTTGGAGCTGGGCTATGAGCCGTCTGTGACGGAGTTAGCTGAGGCACTGGAGATGTCAGAGGACAAAGTTATGGAGATTATGCAGATTGCCAGAGAGCCCGCTTCCCTGGAAACACCAATTGGTGAGGAGGATGATTCCAACCTGGGTGATTTCGTGGCAGACAATAACGTATTGACCCCTGAGGGCAATGTGGAATCTGTAATGTTGAGAGAGCATATTGATGCACTTTTAGGAGATCTGAAGGAGAGGGAGCGTCAGGTTATTGTGCTTCGTTTTGGTTTGGAGGATGGTCATCCCAGAACTCTGGAAGAGGTTGGCAAGGAGTTTAATGTTACCAGAGAGCGTATCCGCCAGATTGAGGCCAAGGCTCTGAGAAAGCTTCGCAATCCGGTCCGCAGTAAGAGAATTCGTGATTTCCTGTAAAGGAAGGATTTTATATGAATCGCAGAAATTACCAGAAGGAACTGGAAAAAATCATAGAGCGACAGACAGATGAGAGCCGGGTACTCCGGCTCTTGCTGCATAGCTGCTGCGCTCCCTGCAGCAGTTATGTGCTGGAATATCTGTCTCAGTATTTTGAAATAACGGTATTTTATTATAATCCTAATATTTCTCCCAAAGAAGAATATGAAAAGCGGGTGGAGGAGCAAAGACGTCTGATTGAGGCACTGCCGTCTGTTCATCCGATTCGTCTGGAGGCAGGCCCTTATGAGCCAGAACGCTTTTATCAGGCAAGCCGGGGGCACGAGCAGGATCCGGAAGGCGGAGAGCGCTGCTTTTCCTGTTACCGGCTCCGCCTGGAGGAAGCTGCCAGAATAGCGCAAAGGGGCGAGTATGATTATTTTACCACAACTCTTACGATCAGCCCTTTGAAAAATGCAGAGAAGCTGAATGAAATTGGAGAGGAATTGGAAGAAATCTATGCAATCAAGCATCTACCCTCCGATTTTAAGAAGAAAAACGGTTATAAGCGTTCCGTGGAGCTTTCAGCAGAGTATGGATTATACCGTCAGGATTACTGCGGCTGTATTTTTTCGAAGCGGGAACGGGAAGCCGCTTGTGAAAACTCACGAAAAAACACAGAATAAAAATGTGAATAATGACGGGAATTTGAGACTTTAACTTGACACATATCTTAATTTGTAATAAAATTTTAATGAATGATTCGTGTGAATGGGACACGGATTTGGGGAATTATAATTTAAAAAAAGGAGAATGAGATATGCTTAGTAAAACCTTAACAGTAGTAAATCCGTCTGGATTACATTTAAGACCCGCAGGAGTTCTGTCTCAGACCGCTATGAAGTTTAAATGTGATGTTCTGATCGAGTGCGGTGAGAAGAGAATCGTTGCTAAGAGTGTTCTGAATGTAATGGCAGCGGGCATCAAGTCCGGTACCCAGATTACTCTGATCTGCGATGGAGAGGACGAGGCAGCAGCTATGGAGACCATCAGCAAGGCAATTGAAAGCGGACTGGGCGAGATGTAATTTTATTTTGGCTCTATTATATATGCCGGAGTGTATGATTGAATGATCGTGCACTCCGGCATTTTTTGTGTCATAGGAAATTGAGTTCTATGACATAAAAACACTTCGCGAGGATCTCTATGCGGCGGAAGAGAATTTTGTCGCAGAAGTGATCCGTTGAAGGCGGAGAAGGCCACGAGCAAGCATCTTTTTTGAAGTTATAATAGAGTGTACAAAAAGCTGGATATAATGACTGGAATATGTGATAATGCTCATATAGATAATTAAAGTAATAAATAAAACTGTTTTGTATTCGATTGTTTGGAAATGAGAAAGAAGGAGGAGGCGGAAATTATGAATGTCAGTCTTGATTTAAGCAAATTAAATTTATTTTTAAATGAAGAGGAGCTGCAGCTGCATCAAAAGATAGCAGGAGAAATTTGCAGGGAGATTCTGGAGAAAGAAGATACTGAGAATGTGCTTGGGTGGAGAACTTTGGAGCAATTAGCGGTTCAGCTGGATGTCATGAGAGAAAAGGCTCGGGAAATTCGAGAAAATGCGGATGTATTTGTTATTGTAGGTGTGGGAGGGTCGAATCAGGCGGCACGGGCAATGATAGAAGCTCTGAAGGATCGGAAAGGGCCAGAAGTTCTTTATCTTGGCAATACGCTGTCTCCTTATTATATCAGACATGTTCTGGAACAGATAGAAGGAAAAAGTATTTATATTGACGTAATTGCAAAAAATTTTGAAACGCTAGAGCCAGGAAGCCATTTCCGCATATTGCGTCAGTGGATGAGGAAGCATTATACAAAAGAAGAGATGGCAAAGAGGGTCATCGTGACAGGAACATATGGATCCAGATTAGAGGAGATTGCTAAAGAGAATGGATTCCTGTTTCTTTCTTTTCCAGAATCAGTTGGAGGAAGGTATTCAGCATTTACACCGGTAGGGTTATTTCCTGCTTTGGCAGCGGGGCTGGATGCAGATGGATTTTTGAAGGGCGTTCAGTTGGCCATGGATGATTGCCGTAAGAATCCAGAAAACAACCCGGCAGTGAGGTATGGAGCAGCACGTCATTTACTTTATGAAAAAGGCTATGATATTGAAATGCTGGTATCGTTTGAACCACAATATGAATATTTTACAAAATGGTGGGTTCAGCTATTTGGAGAAAGTGAAGGGAAGGAAAAGAAAGGAATCTTCCCTGCAGCGGCGATTTATTCAGAGGATCTTCATTCGATCGGACAGTACATGCAGGATGGAAGAAGAAATCTGATAGAAACCTTTGTGTCAGTGCAAAATCCAAAGGCAACGGTTGTGATTGAACCGGATCCGGAGTTTGGTGACAGGTTTGACTACCTGGATGGAATGGATTTTGACCAGATTAATAAAGCGGCAGAGAAGGCAACCTGGGATGCTCATGCCAGGGGAGGAGTTCCCTGTATCCGATTTCAGGCAGACGAGATAACGGAAGAAAGCTTTGGAGAGTTGTATTACTATTTTATGATGGCCTGTGCTGTATCAGGAACCTTAATGGGCGTAAATCCCTTTGACCAGGAAGGGGTGGAAGAATATAAACGCAGTATGTTTGCTGCACTGGGAAAGAAGAAATGATTTACGAAGTCAGAAAAAGTTAAAATAACTGTCTAAGTATAGTTGTGAATCATATAGTCTGACAATTATACAATACAAAATGAAATAACAAATAATCTGAAAACTTCCTCAAAAAACCTGTTTACAAACTGGGTAAAATGTAGTATTATCATTATCATGTTACTGGCAGACAGCTAATCAAAAAGTTATGGATAGGAATTGCGTGATGCAGAGCAAGGCGCTCTGCGCGCAATTTCTTTTTAAACACTTAACTTTAATGAATTGCTGTGCGAAAGCAACCAAGGAACAAATGATGGAAAGGGAAACCCCAAAACAGTATTTTGGAAAGGAAACAGATATGGAAGATGTTCAGAGAATTACAGGGGCCGCTGCTGCCCAGCAGGCTGAAAGAAATGATGAACGTTTCGGACTGTACGATCCCAGACTTGAGCATGATAACTGCGGAATTGGTGCGGTTGCTAATATTAAAGGCATAAAAAGTCAAAAAACCGTGGA
>ENA-OQKY01001192-OQKY01001192.1-human-gut-metagenome-genome-assembly--contig:-NODE-1192-length-16543-cov-4.000914_pt1 | contig 16543 bp, 6 predicted proteins | sample MGYA00242652_ERZ504805 | MGnify/ENA primary metagenome ERZ504805 (study PRJEB26092, sample SAMD00036400) | human gut metagenome | host: Homo sapiens | study: EMG produced TPA metagenomics assembly of... | reverse complement strand
ATACGGGGCAGCACCATACGACGGAATTCGTCGTAACTGCCGACTTTCTCTTCATTCGAAGCCATACCGATATGACATTCATAAATCAGCAATGGAGAGACATTAGGCTTAAACCGTTTATGCTTGAACACATAAGGTTTCTCCGGATTCCATACTTGCGCGCTGAAAATTTTGGTATTTTCATCCTGAACGACACGCCGTATCCATGCAGGAATACGTTCCCCGCAGCCTCCTTCCCACTCGACTAGGAGTTTGAACAGGTCTTCATGACGCAGCAAACCTTCAGCAAGCGCAATCTCCCAAATGCCATTGCCCAACCGTTGCAACTTATACCGATCGTCCTTCTTCCATTCGTTGAAAGTCCCAATCATATATATAGCAGTAGCATTGGGTGCCCACTCACGAAAAACCCATCCACTCTTTGTCTTATGCAATCCGAAGTAGAGATACCCGGAAGCCATTTCCGACAACGTCTGTCTGCCGTTACCGGTCAGGTTCTTCTCTTTGTTTACCACGTATTGGTACCGTCCTTCTATTGCCTCCTTATAGGGGGCCAGCCAAGGGTCATTCTTTATTAGATTTAGCGACTCCATGATTTTTTGAGATTGGTTTCGCACAAAGATAGAAGAAAAAACTCACATATAAATAAAAAGTCCGTTGCAAATGCATAGGCTTAAATCAATTATCCGAAGAACTCCGTTTGTTCTTGTTCAAAATCAATGTTGACGGCATCTTTTGAAGGGCCTCTTTACGGTGTTCGGATACGTCATTCCAAGTGTTGTAGCCGATCAGCATGAAGTTATAGCTATTGAACAATCCCGGCGTCAGGTCTTTATCCGGTAACAGCTGGGTTTGTGGGATGGACGAGACGAAATCCCAAAGCTCTTTGAGAATTTGATCATGTCCGGGTGTTGTGGTGGACATCTTGGCTACAATACCGACAGAACCGTGAGTCGCTTTCAGCAATGTCCTTGTGTAGTCGAGCAGAAAGAGATCTTCTTCGGAACTGATAACCACCAACGTATTGGTGGCCTTCACGAAATTTCGGTTAATAAATACACCGACGTCGCAATTACTGCGGGCAATAAACATCTTAGTCTTATCTTTCAGCAACGCACCAGGATAAAACCAGGATTCGGGAGCTTTGAAGCGTTTGAAATAACGGTTATAGAAGGAAGTACGGTAACGGGTAGCCGCGATATCGTCCGGCGAGTCGCTCATGGAGATGCCGGAACCGACCAGCAGGAAGTCAAATCCTTCGTTATTGACGATGTCGCAAATATCCTGTCCGGCGTTATTCGAAACCTCATAGCGTGTATGGATGTGCATACCTAATTTTTTGGCTCCATACAAGATCGGTCCGAAACTCACTTCCTCAAAATTATCCGTATGTAACGGATTGACATCGGACCCGACGGTCAGGTGTAGCGCCGTCAAATCCAGTTTGTTCTTTCCACGGGCAAACATCTGGTGAGCCACATCAAGCATAATCTGTCCGTTTCCGGCACGTCCGAATGAAAGGAGAACCTTAAATATCCCGTCGGCCGGTTCCACACAAACCTGATGTTCCTTAATCTTTTCACGTGTCTTGAAACACAATTTAATGAAAGAAACCAACGGGATTGTCATAAAGGTCGTGACCAGGGTCATCAAAACCAACATGACGAAAATAGAAGGCGGCAATATCTTCATCTCATAACCGATCGTCAACACGACCAGCTCCATCAGACCGCGTGTATTCATTAAAGCCCCAATGTAAAAACTGTCTTTCCAGCTTTCACCGACAAAACGAGCGGAAAACAAAGCACCCCCGAACTTACCGATAATAGCCACTACGATGAAGATTCCACACATGACCCAAAGTTCCGGTGTGTTCAGCAGACCGATCTCCGTACGCAGTCCGGTCGAAACGAAAAAAAGCGGCAGGAAGAGCGCCAATGATACGTCTTCCACCTTTTCCGTCATGATCTTGCGGAATTTGATGTTCCCTGGCATGACCACGCCTGCAATAAAGGCGCCGAAAAGAGCATGCAACCCTAATATCTCGGTAAAATAGGAGGATACGATCAGTAACAGGAACATCAGGGCCACCAGTGCTTTGTCAATCACTTCTTTATTATGGTATATATGCCCGATCATCCGTAAGAAAGGACGAACAGCAAGAATCATAAAAAGAATGTACAGAATGGAGAATAATATATTGTAAACGGCACTCAGCATACTACCCGCCTGAGCGATGGCAATCACGACGGCCAACAGGCACCAGGCAGTAATGTCTCCGTTGGCAGCACTTGCCAATGAGATAGTTCCCAAATGTGTTTTGGTCAACCCTTTTTCCTGGATAATCCGGGCTAAAACGGGAAAAGCCGTGATACTCATGGCGATCCCGATAAATAGAGCGAACGACAGGAATGGTGTTCCTTTATGAGCATAAGATCCATAGACATAATAAGCAGTCAGCATACCGAAGAAAAACGGCACGATCGTACTGGTATGGCTGATCAGGATAGTTTCCTTCAATTTTTTACGAACTTCGCCGATATCCAGTTCCATACCGATGGCAAACATGAAAAGGATAAGACCGAATTGGCTTAATATGGTGATATTACCTAATGACTCGAGTGGAAAAAGAAACGCAGATACACCCGGCAAAAGATGGCCGAGCACAGACGGACCGAGTACGATACCGGCTACGATTTCACCGATGACGGTGGGTTGGCCGATCTTTTGAAACATCCAACCGAACAAGCGGCAGACAATTAATATGGTAATAATTTGCAGAAGAAGGATTCCCATCGACGACTGGATATGGTGAGTAACCGAATCCCAGAACACAAGAAATCCCTCCCCCATAGTTTGGGGAGCATTTTGCATGGTCTGAACGGCTGTTCCGACCTGCTGGCTTTCTCCTTCTTTGACTATGAAATACATGAGTGAGCCAAAGACCAGGATCATCATCAAATAAAAGGCTATGCTTTTTGTTCCTTTACCCATCTGCTATCTCTGATACGGTTTCTTGCAAAAATAGCGAAATGAATTAATATAACTCCTTGTATAAGGAAATATTTTACTGGCGATTTTGTTTTTTTGCAAAAAGCCACTAAAGCTACACGATCCAGATAAGCTTTAGTGGCTTTTATAGTCAAGGTCAGCTATATTTAATTAGTATGTTGTTTTTATTCAAACCCTGCATGTACACCTTTGATGGAAAAGGAGTCCGCTTCCCGTTTTTTCTCTCCGGTATACATCCATTCGATAGTGTCTTCGTATGTCTTGCCGTCTTTGCTTGCAACGGTCTTCACAATGTTCTTTCCGTCTGCCAAGGTGACATTGTCTATAATATAATGTACGTCTGTATAACCTTTATGGATACCGGACAACTCTTGGCCGTTCAAGAAAACTTTAGGTTCTCCGATATTAGAATAAACGGTGATAGAAGTAACTTTCTTTTCGCGATCCACATTCCGGCGCTGTGTCAAGTACAAGACAGGATCTTCACTCCAGTTCGCCTTGTACCAGAAATAAGAGTCTTTCTTCGTCTTGCGGTCAAAAGTGACCATACCCTTCATGTTACGGGCGGGAAGATCGCCGCGATTAGCCAGCGGAGTAGCAAAATCGAAAGTGTTCCACAAATAAGAAGCAACAATATACGGATGCTTGGCGATCACGCTCCACTGGTATTCATGTGTCTTCGTCTGAAAAGTTTCCGGATAGAAAGGTTTCGTCCAATTCAGTGAATTGTCCAGATATTCGGTCTGATGGACAATGTTGGCGTCGGCTCCATACTCCGTCAGCATCAATTTCTGATCCGGATAGTTCTTTTCCAAGCCTTCTACCCACGGTTCGATATCCTGCAATTTCTTTTCGTACCAGCCAAAATAACGATTCATTCCCTGTATGTCAGCATTCAAGTTGACCGGATGCTCCATGTGTCCGTAGCCATTTACCGAAACAGTGTAACGGTCGGGGTCTTCCGTCTTCGCAAGATCATGTAAGGATCGGGTCAATTCTTTTGTATATTCGTGCGGATGATAGACTTCGTTATGTAGCCCCCAAACATAGATGGACGGATGGTTGAAGCTCTGGCGGATCAGTTCGCGGAGTTGGTTACGGGCGTTCTCGGCTTCCTGTCCGGAGACACGGTTCACGAAAGGAATCTCCGCCCAAATGATCAATCCTAAGCTGTCACAACGCGAATAGAGGTAATCTGATTGCTGATAATGAGCAAAACGGACGGTTGTCGCACCGATATCCATAATAGTAGCCAGGTCGAAGTCATGATTTTCATTCTTCAACGCACTACCCAGCCCCCACCAGTCCTGATGGCGGGTAACACCGTACATCGGATACTTCTCGCCATTCAGATAGAACCCTTCGCCTGCAACAATCTCGTATTTGCGCAAGCCTAAGGGCTGTACCACTTCATCTATCACTTTCCCATTCCGGATCAGGCGACTCACGATCTTATATAAATAAGGATTCTTCCGCCCTTGCCACAATGTAGGATTCTTGATCTTGAAATCGGCTTCGAACGACTGTACGCCCTGCGGTGTCAGGTCAAACGAGCGGCTCTGGGTTGCTACCAGTTTCCCTTCTTGATCATAAATCGTATTCTGTAAGGTGAGCGGAGCCGGTTGCAACGTTCCATTATCCAACTTCACTTTCACTTTTACATCCGCTTGCTTTTTGGAGACATTCTTCTGGGTGATGTAGACACCGGAAGAAGCACAATCGGTCACGCAGATATTATAAGGCTCTGTCACGATCAACCAAACCGGACGGTACATCCCGCCATAAACGCCGAAAAGCACATGATTGATAGGAATCACGTCCGGACGTGACGCATTGTCGGCTTTCACTATGATCTCGTTATCCGCCCCCGGTTTCAGCGCCGTACCGATCTCGCATGAAAAAGCAGAGTAGGCTCCTTTATGAGTTGTCACAAGAGAACCGTTCACATACACCTCCGCAACAGCTCCCACACCTTCGAAACGCAGGAAGACGCGTTTGTCCTTCAGTTCAGCAGGAAAGAAATAGTGCTTTTTGTAGTAGGCAGGTCCTTCGTAGAATTGGTCATACTGCGTCTGCATATCTTTTGCATTCCACGTGTGAGGAATCTCGACCTCGGTCCATCCACTCTCCCATTTCGGCGCATTAACGGCCAGTTCCTTACCTGCCGGCGCTTTCTTAAATACCCAACCGGAATTAAACGGCTCGACAATCCGGCCTTCGGCCTGCATCACCAAACTGAAACAGACCAGCAACAAGGTTAAACTCAATACTCGTTTATTCATGATGTTTTAATTGATTGAGTTACAAAAATAGGTTTATCAACTTGTTTAACCGTGTAAAATCATCTCAATCCTGTTCAAGATCGTCTCCAAATCACTATCTTTGCGGTATAAAAGATATACAGCCATGCGTCTTTACTCATAAACCATGAAACTACGGATGATAAAAAGATTCTATACCGCATTCACTATATATATTATGGTTATGCTATATACACCTCCTGTATATAGCATAAATTTCTTCTTCTCCCACCTGGGAGTAGAAGATGGCCTGTCGCAAGTTTCCGTTCTTGATATTTTCCAGGATTCGGACGGTTACATCTGGTTCGGGACGCGCAACGGCGCGAACCGCTACGATGGCTACGAATTCGTTGTCTATCAAAACGAAGTCAACAATAATGCAACATTAACAGACAACTACATTCGGGGATTTGCCGAGGACAACCGGAAGAATATTTGGATCGCAACTTCGAACGGGATCAACTGTATCGATTATAAAACCAAAAAGATAACCCGTTTTTACCCCAAAAGCATCAACAAGGAATGCACCACCAATATCATCAACCGCCTATTAAAACATTCGGACGGGAATGTCTATGCTTTCTGCAACCGATCCGTATTCAAATGCAGTATGAACCAGACGGTCGAAACGGTCTTCCCCGACATAGCAATCCCTTCACCGACCTATTCCGTAGCACAGGCTCCGGACAAGGACATTTATATCGGAACGGAGAGCAACGGCTTGTACATTTATTCCGAAAACTGGAAACTAAAAAAACACGTACCCATCGACGGTATCATTGCAACCATATTACCAGACAACAACGGGGATATATGGCTGGGACTAGACGAAACCGGAATTTGCCTCTTCAACAAAAACAAACAGACCTTTACATGGTTGCACAAGGATAACACCAACCTCAATAACAACTCGATACGCACATTCGTTTCCTACGGCGACAGTTCCATTCTGGTCGGAACATTCCGGGGATTAAACATACTGAATAAAAAAGAACTCACCATCACTCCTGCCAATATCAATATCGCCGGGAAAGGAGGCCTGAGCCACTACTCCATCCACAGCATGCTGATCGACAAAGATCAGACACTCTGGATCGGGACCTATTCAGCAGGAGTCAATTATCATAGTCCCTTTTACAGGCCGGTTTCCTATATCACGCCAAACGAATATGCCGGCATCATCGGCAAAGGTCAACAAGACAAAGACGGGAACATGTGGTTTGCAACAGAAGGTGCAGGATTGTTTTACTATAACCCGGAAAACGGGCGACAACAGCTTTATCCCATCAAACCTCTTCACGAAGGGAATTATGAGATTAATATCATCAAATCGATCCTGATACAAGGAGACTCGATCTTGTGCTCTACCCATTTCGGGTCAGTCTATTTGTTTTCCATTCGGGATAAACAGTATAAAAAGCTATACGACTTCCAGCACAACGACATTTTCTCCCTATACATCGATAAAAGCAAACGGCTCTGGATACCGACAAACAGCAGCCAGAACTTAGTGATGGTCGACAAAGGAAAGCAAACCAACCGGTTCATGGCCAACGGCATTTCCCGCTCTTTCAAATGGGTTACTGTTATCCATGAACTTGAACCAAATCTGTTTTTGTTCGGTACATTGTCTGACAGCCTTTACCTGTACGACATGAAGAAAGAAACCGTCCGCAACCTTTCCACCGAACTGCAACCGGATCCCAAATTCGAAAAGTTGGGAAATATCACGGCCATTACGCAGGACAACGAAGGCTACGTCTGGATTGCGACCAATAAAAACGGCTTATACCGCCTGAACCGGAACCTAAAATTGGCCAAACACTATCAGAAAAAGGACGGGCTGTCCGACAGCTATATTAACTCACTTACAATCGACCAACACCAAAATATCTGGGTAACGACAGGAAAATCCATATATAAACTGAATCGCACAACCGATACTTTCAGTGAAATGAGAATAGCCGATACTCCGGCAATGGAGTTTACACGATTTTCAGGCAACAGCATTTCTGCCGACGGCAGCATCTATTTCCCCGGAGACAAAGGGGTCCTTTTCTTCAATCCGGACAAGATCATGGTGAATCCCAACATTCCGCCAGTAGATATCACTTCCCTGATTGTAAATAATAAAGACGACGTGACTGGAAACATTGAGGACGGGGAGATTACGCTCACTTCCGATCAGAATAACATCACGTTCAGATACACGGCGTTAAACTTTATCCATTCCGAACGGAACCAGTATGCCTACAAGCTGGAAGGAGCCGATCCGGCATGGCACATGGTCGGAAACCGACGGGAGGCTTATTACAGCAACTTGGCTCCCGGCACCTATACATTCCGGATCAAAGCCTCAAACAACGACAACATATGGAATCCCGAAGAAGCAACACTACGCATCACAATCGATCCGCCTTTCTACAAGACTTGGTGGGCTTACCTCTTATACTTTTGTATAATCACATTCATCATCGTGAGAATCATTCGTCATCAGCACGATAAACACGAACGGGAACGGGAACTTCGCTACAAACAGATGGAGCAGGATAAGGTCAACGAATTGCATGAGGAACGGATGCGCATGTTCACCAATTTCTCACATGAACTGCGTACTCCCCTGACGCTCATCATTAACCCGCTAAACGACCTGATGCAGTACGTATCTTTCTCGCCTGAAATAAAGGAGACACTTCAGTTGATCAAAAAGAATACCGGACGGATGTTGCTCTTAGTCAATAATCTGATGGATATACAAAAATACGAAGCGGGCAAAACAGTCCTACAAAAGACCAGTTTTAATTTTTCCTCCTTTATCCGCGAGATGTATCACTCTTTCGAGAGCGTGGCTGACAACCGGGAGATCCGTTTCGTGTTGGACAACGAGCTACCGGAAACATATAAGGTTTGTTTTGACGAAGCGGAGATCGAAAAGGTATTCTTCAACCTGCTCTCCAATGCCTTCAAATTTACACCTTCGGAAGGACAGGTGACCATCCGTGTCAACACGGTCACACAGGCGGAATGTGAACTGCTCCCCCATTTCCCGGCTCAATACAGCTCCATCCTGATAGAAGCTGGATACCTGTTTATCGAGGTGATAGACACCGGAAAAGGTTTCAGCGAACAGGAAGCAGAAAAGATTTTCGAACCTTTCTATCGTTCACAAGAAGATATACACCGGCAGATTTCCGGTACAGGTATCGGGCTCAGCTTGACACGCTCCATCATTTTGCAGCATAACGGTTGCATCTGGACCGAAAGTTCGGAAACGGAAGGCACCCGCTTTATGTTCCTTCTTCCCGACACCGAAAAACAGGAAGAAGGGGAGAACGAATCTCCCGTCCTATCCAAGTCCGCCGAAATCAGTAAAAAGTTCGATTTGCTGGTCGAAGAGACCCAGAACAAAAATAAGCAGACGGTTTTGCTGGCCGATGACAATCAGGAAGTGCTTCAATATCTGGAACAACAGCTCAGCCTTGATTATATCGTGGTTAAGGCTTTCAATGGCAAAGAGGCATTGGCGATGATTGAGGAGTCATATCCCCATATTGTCATCAGCGACATCATGATGCCAGAAATGAACGGGCTCGAACTTTGTAAACGTATCAAGGAAAACCAGAACTACTGCCATATACCGGTTATCTTGCTTACCGCCAAGTCAATGATATCACAGATCGAGGAAGGCCTAGATGCCGGCGCAGACGACTATATCGTCAAGCCTTTCCAGATATCTTTACTCAAAGCCCGTATCCGGAACCTCCTTTCCCTACGCGAGAAAATGAAGACGATGTATGGGGAAACATTTTCCCTCAAACAGTTTGGAGTGGAAGAGCCAAAAGAGCACGATGATTTCCTCACTCGGTATATTGAGATTGTAAAAGCCAATATATCGAATCCCGAACTTGATGTATCAGTCATTTATGAGGCATTGGGAATGAGCCGGACTAACTTTTACAGGAAAGTAAAGACCGTAACCGGACTTTCTCCCATCGAGTTGATTAAAAATATCCGTCTGGAGGCAGGTGCAAAACTTTTAAAGGAATCGGACATGAATATTTCCGAAATAGCCCAGCACATCGGTTTTAGTAGCCGTTCGTATTTCGCCCGCAGCTTCAAGGCTGTCTATGGAATGTCACCGACAGAATATCAGGAAACAAAATCTCAAGACTAAGAATGCATCTATCAAAATTCATCAAAATAAATGTTTTTTAGCACGTTGGTATATTTTTATCCCCTTTTGGAATAAAAATACACGTGCTTGGCTTGCATCTTTCATTCTTTTGACATAAAAAACAAATAGAATCGACAAGTTAATTATTAATTGTTTAATGTGCTAATAAATTATGAAAGGCATGAACAGACAACTACGAGGGAATTTGCCTCCCAACGAAAAGGCAAACGGGAAGAACCGGTTTCTTTCCTTATTATTACTCTTTATGGCGTTTATATCCGTACAGGTATATGCGCAGGACGTCAAAGTTTCCGGTACGGTTATCGCGGAAGCTGACAAATTTCCGATTATCGGGGCTAACATTGTTGTAAAGGGTACGACGATCGGTACTGTTACCGATATAGATGGTAATTTCTCCCTTGACGTTCCCCAGAACTCGACAATCGCTATCTCTTACATCGGTTGTGAAACGCAAGAAATCAAGATTACAGGAGCAAAAACATTGAACATTGTTCTAAAAGACAATGCGATCGGTTTGGACGACGTTGTCGTTATCGGTTACGGTTCGCAACGCAAATCAGACTTGACGGGCGGTATCGTGGCTGTTGGCGAAGAAAAACTCCAGATGGTTACGACAAACAATTTGATGGATAAATTGGCCGGACAAATCCCTGGTATGAACGTGACAACCAGCAACGCCAAACCTGGTGAAGACCAGTCTTTGCGTGTCCGCGGTGAAAATTCGTTGAGTGCGGACAATTCTCCGCTGATCGTCATGGACGGTATCCCTTACAGCGGATCTTTAGGTGACATTGATCCGGATATCATCGAGAATATGTCTGTATTGAAAGATGCATCTTCAGCTGCCATTTACGGTTCACGCGGTGCAAACGGCGTAATCCTGATTCAGACCAAAAAAGGTAAAAAAGGAGCACCAACAGTCTCATATAAAGGACAAGTCGGCATGCAACAAGCACAACATCGTATCGATATGATGAAAGGAGCCGAATATGTAAAATACACACAAGACTACAACCGCATGAAATACGGTTATTCTGGAGATCAACTCGATCCGCTTGTACTTTTGAATCCGAGTGAACGTGCGAACTATCAGAACGGTTCTGAGTTGGACTGGCAAGACATCATGTTCCGTAATGCTTTAACCACCAGTCATCAGATCAGCATTTCCGGAGGGACGGAAGCTACAACCTATATGGCATCAATCTCTCACTTAAGAGAAGATGGCGTTATGGAAAACACAGGTTTAAAACGTACTAACATCGCATTGAACATTACACAGGTTTTAAATAAATGGTTAACTGTCGGAATGGGAACGCAAGCGATCCAAAAAGAATTCGGCGGAGAGCAACCTTATTTGGAGGCTGGGTTGAAAATGAGTCCTTATGGCATTTATAAAGATGAAAATGATCGTTACGTCGACTATCCAATGGACCAAACTTTGTTCTACAATCCAATGGCCAATATTGATGCGACGAACGACAAAACAAATCGTAATGTATTCATTTCAACTTTTGCAGAAATTCAATTCCCGATTGACGGTCTGTCATTCCGTACAAACTTCGGTTACAACTACCGCAATAATTTTGTAGGATCTTATTACGGAAGAAATACTCTTTCGGGTAAAAAGGTGAATGGTTCCGCTTCTATAGAGAATATCCACTATTATGATTACACATGGGAAAATCTCTTGAAATATAATAAGACATTCGGTTTGCATAAAATTGATGCCACCGCCTTGTTCAGTATGCAGGAAACAACCAAAAAGGAAGCAAAAGAATCAGGCGAAAGTTTTGTAAACGACGATTCCGAATACCACAATATGGCTGGTGCCGAGAAAAATAAAGAAATCACATCCAAACTGACAGAAACGGCAATGCTGTCTTATATGTTACGTTTGAACTATTCATACGCCAACAAGTATTTGTTGACACTGACAGGACGTTCCGATGGTTACTCCGCATTTGGAAAGAACAACAAATATGCATTCTTCCCTTCCGTTGCCGCAGCATGGAATATCTCTTCCGAAGAGTTTATGGAAAGCCAGACAAATTATTTGGACATGCTGAAAATCCGTCTTTCATGGGGTTCAAACGGTAACCAGGCCATCAATCCTTATCAGACGCTTGACCGTTTGACACTGACCAACTACATTTGGGGCGACAACGGAACGGTTGTAAACGGAGCTTACCTGCCTACAAACGGTGTTGGGAACCCAAACCTGAGATGGGAAACCTCACGCACGATCAATGCAGGTATCGACTTCAGTTTCTTCAACGGACGTCTTTCCGGTAACATTGACATGTATGTGGTCAACACAAGCGACTTGTTGATGAGCCGTACAGTTCCTTACATGAACGGTTACAAATCCATTATGGACAACGTAGGTAAAACCCGTAACAAGGGTGTTGAAATCGCATTGAACTCCGTCAACTTCCAAAACAATGATTTCCGTTGGACCACAAACGTCAATTTCTCGCTGAACCGCGACAAAATTATTGAACTGCGCGGTGATGGCAAAGACGATATCACAAACAAATGGTTCATCGGAGAACCGCTGCGTGTATTCTACGATTACAATGTCGTTGGGACATGGCAGGAAAACGAAACATATGTTGAAAACGGACATACGATCAGCTGGGATGCCGAAAGCGGCAAGTTCCTGAATGAAGAAGGAAAAGAATACCAAAAAGGCGCTGTCCCCGGTTCTGCTAAACTGGAAGACAAAGACGGAAACGGCTCTATCACAGCCGATGACAAGAAAATCATCGGTTCCAAACTGCCCAGCTTCCTGCTGTCAATGGGTAACCGCTTCGATTACAAAAACATCTACTTCTCTTTCTTGCTGAACGGAGTGTTCGGACAGACAAAAGAATTACATGACTACAACTTCGACCGCTGGATGCCGACATACAACTACATAAGCGGTATGGACTACTGGACACCGGAAAATCCGACAAACGAAATGACATCTCCTGCTTATGTTCCTTACGATAAACATTCATTCTACAAAAAAATGAATTACGTCAATATCAAGAACATCACGATCGGATACACGTTCCCGAAGACAACATTAAGTGCAATTGGAATCAGCTCGCTGAGTATCAATGCAAGTGTCAACAACCTCTATACTTTCAGTAACATCGACAACTGGCTGAACTTAGAAGATAGCGATGCTAACAGAAATGTTCTCGTTACCTACCCGACAGCCCGTTCTTACATGTTTGGATTAAATCTTACTTTCTAACATTATAATATAATTGAATTTGGATATGAAAAATATATTAGCAACTGCCGCTGCTGCATTTTTATTGGTGACATCAACCGGTTGTTCAGGTTTTCTGGATGAAGAGCTAAAAAGCTCGCTATCTCCAGACAATACATACACAAGCAGCTATGGTTTTGAAGTCGGAGTAAACGGGTTGTACGGTTGGGCCCGTTCCGAATTTAACACATGGGGAGGAGCAACAACAAGCCAGGGACAAGCTTGTCCGTACGAATCATTTCAGGTAGCAACAGACATTGTCTACACAGGGCATGGAGACGGTTCATTGGTTCCTTTCGAAAACTTGTCTTATACACCATCCACAACATTTGTCACTTCCTATTGGAACTGGGGATACGGTTTGATCGCCTCTGCCAATGAAATCCTCGAATATTCGGAAGGTAATGTAAATTGGGACAAACCGACCGATAAAGCCTACTATCAGGCTATCGCTCGCTTCTTCCGCGCTTATGCTTATCGGTATCTGGTATATTTGTACGGAGATGTTCCATATGTTGATAAAATTGAAAAAGACTTCCGGATAGACTTTACCCGCACACCGAAATCGTAAGTTGTAGGCAAGATGATCGAAGACTTGCAGTTTGCAAGCGCAAATCTTCCGGAAGATCCCGATAAGGTCGAAGTTGGACAGTTAACAAAATGGGCTGCCCAGCATATGCTTTCGGAAGTATACCTCATGGCAGGCAAGTATGCAGAAGCGGAAGCAGCAGCAAAAGCTGTAATCGATTGCGGTTACTTCCATCTGATGACTTCACGCTTCGGTGCGGAGAAAGACAAAGCCGGAGATCCGTTCTCCGATATGTTCAAAGAATATAACCAGAACCGTACTTCCGGTAATATGGAAAGCATCTGGGTTATGCAACTCGAATACAACACGACCGGAGGCGGCGGAGCAAACGAAGACTGGACAAAACGTGCTTGGGTTCCCAAATACTACAACGAAGACGGCTTTGTGTTGGCAGACTCTTTAGGCGGACGTGGTTTGGCACAGATCGTCCCATTCAAATGGTGGATCGACAGCAACGACTTCTTCGCTTCAAGCGATATTCGTAACTCGGAATATAACATCAAGAGAAACTGGTATTACAACGATGCTTCTTCTGATAAATATGGAAAGAAAGCCGAAATCACAGAAGAGACATGGACAAAATTCACCATATACCCGGCTGTCACGAAATTCTTCTACGGAAAAGCAGAGGATTTGAGCTATGGCGGTAACAATAAAGACCGTATGAAGTTCCGTCTTGCCGAAACATATCTGCTATTGGCTGAAGCACGCTTGATGCAAAACAATGCACAAGGAGCCGCAGACGCGATCAATGTAATACGCAAACGAGCCAATGCACCGGAAATTACAGCTAAAGATGCCACAATTGACTTCCTACTGGACGAACGTATCCGTGAATTGGTTGGTGAAGAGTTACGCCGATTTACGTTGGTTCGTACAGGCAAGCTGGTTGAACGCGTAAAGAAATACAACCCGCACAGCAACACTATGGATGAACATCACACCTTGTGGCCGATCCCGCAGACCATCATCGACTCTAACACAGGAGCCGAATTTCCACAGAATCCGGGATACTAAGCATTGAATAGCTATAAAGTAAAAACACACTTATAGGATGAAAGGGGAAGTTCCAGCCAAAGGGACATCCCCTTTCTTTTTAATAATCATAAAATTTGGTACATTTTTTACTCATTTTGAGATGATATTATTATAGCCTGAGCCTTATCTTTCCTATTTTTGATGCAGAATTAAAAGAAACAGAACGAATATCATGAAAACTACAATCAAGTACATCTGTACAGGCCTCTCACTTTGCGCTTGTACCTGTTTAGTGAACAATCTGCCGGCACAGGCCGAAACGACAAATACAGCCGCTGTCAGTGCGACGGAAACGGACTGGGACCGGCAAAGCATCATGGAAGTTGCCCGGCGGGTGGCGGACTGGCAGATCAAAGATTATCCCGAAAACAAATATGCCAAGAGCGAACCGCGCGGATGGATCGCCGGAGCACTTTATATGGGGATGTTCGACTGGGCGGAACTAAGTGGAGACAATACATATTATGACTGGCTCCGGAAAATCTTCAACCGACAGAGCTGGCAGGTTGCCAACCGGATGTATCATGCCGATGACGTTTGCATCGCACAAACCTACATCGATTTCTATAATAAGGAAAAGAACGAGAATATGCTGAAACCGACCATCGCCCGCGCCGACTGGGTGTTGAACAATCCTTCCAACGGAAGCATGGATCTCGATTACAGCAAAGGCAGCACGATCGAACGCTGGACGTGGTGCGACGCCCTTTTCATGGCGCCCGGAGTCTACACGCGGCTCTACACGCTGACCGGCAACCGTAAATACATGCACTTCGCCGACAGTGAATTCCGTGCTACCTACAATCACCTGTATGATAAAGACGAAGACCTTTTCTATCGCGACAGCCGATACATCGGACAGAAAGAAGCCAACGGCAAGAAGATTTTCTGGGGACGTGGCAACGGTTGGGTAATCGGTGGGCTGGCGGAAATCCTGAAGACGCTGCCGGCGGAAGATACCGAATTCCGTCCTTTCTATCTCGAACTTTATAAAGAGATGTCCGAGCGCCTCGCCGGGTTGCAAGGGAAAGACGGTTATTGGCATGCCAGCCTGCTGGACCCGGACAGCTATCCTTCACCCGAAACAAGCGCGACCGGATTTATCGTTTACGGCTTGGCATACGGAATCAACCAGGGGTATCTGCCGGCAGACAAATACCTACCAGTCGTAAAAAAAGGATGGGAAGCACTGACCCGTGCAGTTGAAACGAACGGGAAATTAGGGTGGGTTCAGCCGGTAGGTGCCGATCCGAAAAAGGTGACACGCGACATGACCGAGCTCTATGGTACAGGTGCATTCCTGATGGCTGCATCGGAAATTTACAAATTAGCAGACAAATAAGTCACAACAAGGCTCTTTTTTTCATAAAAGTACCTGCAAAAGCTCTTGAACACCCGGGTAAACCCGCCTTTAACATCCGGATGTCGGGAGGGCAAACACCCGGATGTACAGAGAACAAACATCCGGGTGTTCAGCATCAAATCTCACTATCTTGTTGAAAACAAGCGATATGCTTTGTATCTTTATCTGCCGTATTGGAAAAAGATGGAGTGATAGTAGAGTGATAGATAAAAGTGACATATATCACACAACAAACAGTTGTATATGAATAGTTTATATACGAAGTGTGATAGAGTGATAGAGATTTTGAAAAAATAATAATGATATGAAGCATAAAGTTTGTTTACTCTTCACGTTCCTCTCTCTTTCCGTATCCGGTATTTCCGCAACGAACGGACAAGATTCAATACGCCAAATTCAGCTAAGCGATCTGGAAGTGCAAATCCGATGGGTAAATCCTACTGCCATACGTGCCTATCTGGACGACACAAAAACAGCATTGGGAGGAAAAGCTCCCGCGCTTTACGAAAAACTATCCCGTCTGGAAACACTTCTGCCCGGCGTGCGGCAGGCCTTCTCCGATAAGGTTTCCAGCAACGCGACCGACGAAGTAATTGGCCAAGCTCAAGAAATACTTGCCTTGAAGCGTGAGATCATCCTGGCCAACCCGCTGCTGGACATGGACAAGATCATAGTGGCCCGTTACCGTTTGGGAAACAAGGCCCGTAAGGCGATGGGCCCGTCGATGGGAACTTCGACAGCCAACTACAACTCGCTATTTTCCAACTCGCGTAAAGGCTACGAT
>ENA-OQKY01001182-OQKY01001182.1-human-gut-metagenome-genome-assembly--contig:-NODE-1182-length-16724-cov-3.090498_pt1 | contig 16724 bp, 9 predicted proteins | sample MGYA00242652_ERZ504805 | MGnify/ENA primary metagenome ERZ504805 (study PRJEB26092, sample SAMD00036400) | human gut metagenome | host: Homo sapiens | study: EMG produced TPA metagenomics assembly of... | reverse complement strand
GTCTCCTTGTGATTCCACGTGTCCAACATTCAGTTTGGGTTGGAGTGCCAGGGGTTTCTGACGCGAGCGTATCATGGTGGAGTGTTCCCGGGCTTTTGCCTCGTTGTACTTCTCCATATCTACGGGCTGTGCCTTGCGGTAGATGCGTTTGAGGTCTGCCTCAGACTTGATATTGGCTTTCTTCATTTGCAGCGGCACGATACGTCCGGTCAGGGTCACCACACCGATATCATGTCCGGGGGTGGCTTCTACGGCTACGATGTCGCCTTTCTCCAGAGGTATCTTGTTGCTGTTGCGGAAATATCCCTTGCGGGTATTCTTGAACTGAACCTCTACCAGCTCGCTCTCATCGGCATTGCCCGGAATGTCTGCCAGCCAGTCGTAGGTGTTCAGTTGCTTGTCCTGCCTGCCGCAACTCTTGCAGCAGAGACCTCCGCTTCCGTTATGTAGTTTAAATTCCATCATCTATTTATTTACTATTTACTATTTACGATTTGATACTTTGCATTTCATTATTTTGCCACTTTTCATTGTTTCAATAAAACAATCATTTTGAGAGAGAAGTCGAAGAACACCATGCGGGCGTTTACGTTCTGCTCGATGTGGCGTTGTGCTTCACTTAGTTCGTCCATGATCCCCATGACGTTCCGTTCGTTGACAAAGGGAGCGAAGCGGGTGGCGAAGTTCTGTTCGGGCAGCGTCATGTAGTTCATCTCCTTGCGGTGCAGGTTGTAGATGAAGTTCTCGCGGGTCATGCGCTGGCAGTAGTCCAGGAAGTTCTTCTGCCGTTCGCGTCCCATGGCAGCAAGCTGCTCGCTCCATTGTTTCATTTCCCGTATCTTGCGCTGGTAGGAGAGTCGCATCAGGCTGACAAAGAGGTTGAAGAACAGTTCGTTCTCTTCGTTCAGATGGATGGTCTCCAATGCTTTGATGAAGTCTCCGTTTGCCAGGTGGGCTATCGTCTCGCTGTCGCGGGGCTGCACTCCGTACTTCTGCTGCAGGGCTTCGGCTATGTCGGCTTCTTCAATCTTGGGAATGTTGAAGCGCTGCGTGCGGCTGAGGATGGTGGGCAGTATCATTTCCGGAGCTTCGGAGATGAGGAGGAATATCGTTTTCTCGGGTGGCTCTTCCAGCAGTTTCAGCAGCTTGTTGGCGCATACTTCATGCAGCTTTTCGGGTAGCCATACGATGGTGACTTTGTAACCTCCTTCACTGGATTTCAGACTCAGCTTGCGGGTTATCTCGTCGCTTTCCTTGGCATAGATGATGGCTTGTCCGTTTTCGGCATCCATCTCGTTCAGCCAATGGTTCAGTCCGAAGTAGGGGCTGTTCTGCAGCAGGTGCCGCCAGTTGGCGATATAGTCGTCGCAGACTTCCTTTTTCCCTTTGGCACTCTTGACGATAGGGTATACGAAGTGTACGTCCGGGTGCACCAGCTTGTTCCATTTTACGCAGGAGGGACAAGTACCGCAGGCATCGGTTTCCGTCCGGTTGGGACAGCAGATGTAGCGGGCATAGGCAAGTGCCAATGGGAGTTTTCCTACTCCGGCAGGGCCACAGAAAAGTTGTGCGTGGGGAATACGTCCTTCCTGCACTTCTTGTATCAGCCTTTGTTTGGCTACCTCTTGGCCTATTATGTCCTTGAAACTGAACACGGGTTAATTAGTTATAAGTTATTACTTGTGACACTGCCAGTTGTCAATTGTCAACTGTTGATTGTCCATTGTTTAGTAGATTTGTTTGGCTACTTCCCTGATGCTGTCTGTGGCTCCTACCGAGTAGAAGTGGAGGCTTGGGACGCCATGGGCTATCAGCTCTTTGCACTGCTGCACGCACCATTCGATACCCACTTGCTGAGCTTCTGCGTCGGTGTTGCACTTCAGAACCTCTTGGGTCAGTTCCTTGGGCAAATCTACTTTGAACGTCTTGGGTATCATGCTGAGTTGTGACAGCTTCTTGAAGGGCTTGATGCCCGGGATAATCGGGATGGTGACACCGGCTTGGCGGGCGCGTTCCACGAAGTCGAAATATTTCCGGTTGTCGTAGAAGAGCTGGGTCACGGCATACTCTGCACCCATTTCCATTTTCTTCTTCAGCCAGTAGATGTCTGTATCCATGTTGGGGGCTTCTTCATGCTTTTCCGGATAGCACGCCACACCGTATGAAAACGGGGTATTGGTAACTTTCATCTCGGAGCCGTCCACAAAAATACCTTTATTGAAGTTATTGATTTGCTCTTGTAGTTCGACGGCGTGGTGGTAACCGTTGCCCACGGGGATAAAAGAGGATTCGTGCTTTGCCTTGTCGCCACGAAGCACCAGCAGGTCGGTGATGCCGAGGAATTGCAGGTCGAGCAGCACGTACTCCGTCTCTTCGCGGGTGAAGCCGCTGCAAAGGATGTGCGGCACCATGGTGATGTTGTACTTGTTCTGGATGGCAGCAGCTACGGCTACGGTGCCGGGGCGGCGGCGCAGGCGGTTTCGCTGGAACAATCCGTTGCCGAGGTCTTTGTACACGTACTCGCTGCGGTGCGTGGTGATGTTGATGTATTTGGGGTCGAATTCCCGTAACGTATCTATGGTTTGATACAGCTTTTCGATGCCCGTACCTTTCAGTGGTGGCAATATTTCAAAGGAAAAAGCTGTTTTTTCGTTACTGTTTATCAGGTCGATTACTCTCATTTCTCTTTCGTTATCTTTGTCCGATTGGCAAAAATCTTGCACATTGGGAACAAAAATACAAAAAAGAAATGAGAAATGCCGAAATTGCCGGCTATTCTTTTATACAGCGGATGGAAAGAGCTTTATAGTAGGGCTTACCGGTGACATGGGCAGTGCTTGATACAAACTCGTCGCTTTCGCCGAGAAAATAAATGGTGCTTTCCGAAAGGGTATGCTTTGTATGATCCCAACTCCAAAAGGCGGTCATTTTATTGGGGCTGTTGTGTCCTTTGTTGTACCACATTCCTACCGGGAAAGCATTGAACCGGGTATGGTTGTTGACGGGGGCAACTTCACCGGATACCATTGCCTGCCATTCTCCTGCTTTTAGTATGGAGGCATCGTTGCCGGTGTAGTTTTTCAGCTGTTCCCAGTCTGCATCCGATGGAATTTTCCAGCCCTCGGGAGCCAGCTCTCCTGCCAGTATGGATTCTCCATTGTAAAAATAAATGTCATATTTGTCCGGCTTGTAATATCCGGCTTTGTCTGTTCCCAAGTCACTCTGTTTTTTCAAGGGAGCTCCGTCACGGTAGGTGGTGGCATGGAGCTCTTTACCCATCCAGTATTGGGCTCCAATCTTGACAATGGGGTATTCGGTAGACACTCCTTTTCTGATGTCTCGAAGGGTGTAGCATGCCACATTCACTTTGATGGCGTTTTCCGGTTTATCCAGAAGTAGCTTATGGTTATTGTCTATATAGAGCTTGTCTATGCCGGTATATTCCCCTTTAGTGTAGGTAAATCCATAGTCGTCTGTATTCCAGCTTATTCTTCCTCCGCAGATGGTGTCTTTACGGTCTGCAAGCTGTAGGATGACTCCATTGCTCAGGTCGGTCTTTTCATTTTCGCCTATGGGATAGGCTATAACGGCTCTGGAAGTCAATGACGCTGATTTGAGATATTCCTTGCAGACTTCTGCAATGGGTATCCCTTCGTGATAAATTCTGTACACATTTGAAAGAGAAAAGGAGAGAGCGGAGATATGTATGGCAGTGTAATCTTCCATATTGTCGGTGTCGATGGGAGGGAGGCTGCTCCATTCCTTGATTTTTCCGGCAAAACTGCTCAGTACGTTGCTGTTGCTCTGCATGGCTGATATGTTAATGATACATTGCGTGCTGCTACTCATTTCCACTTCGGGTATTGCACAACTGTATATACGTCCGCTCCACTCCATAATGAAGGATTGCTTGCCATCATTTATCGTTTGGGGTATGATAATGAATTCCTTGCCGGTAAGTTTGTTGTCTTTGACACTCCATTCACCGGAGGCTATGATGTCTTGTGTCCCCGTAAGATTACTGAAAGTCCCGTCTTCCAGATTATAATCGGCCGAGGTCTTGAGCCCGGTTGCGATGATACGCGGATTGGCTTTCAGCAAATCATTGGCAGAGTTGCTTGTGTCGGGTGTCAGAGAGATTGCCAGTTTGGACAGCTTGTGTTGGAACTCCAGGGTTACAGATTTGGTTTTATTGGTGATTCCTTGCGCTTTAGCTACCAAGAAGTCACTTTGTGCGCGGTTTTTCTCATTGCTTTGGTCTATCTGTACAGATACGGGAAGAACGGGTGTACCGGCAACTACCCCTTCGGTTTGGTAAGGGTGGTAACTGATAAAGTCCAGTGGCACATCTCCTTCCGGATAGAATACTGTCTTTTGGGGAATCAGTGTAGAGCCTTCCGTATATTCCAGAGCCAGATTGTCAATATACCGTTTTCCCTTGATGGAGCCGGAGGAAGTGGTTGCAAACAAGCCCATTCTGTCTCCTTTTTCAAAGGCGGTGTTTGTGACCTTGGTACTGGCCTTTTCCATTTTGATAGAGAACGTGATAGGTGTCGTCCCTTCCTCGATTTCCGCTTCTGATTCTTCGTCAATCCGGTTCACACAAGCTGTATTCCCTAAGGACATGCAGCAGAATAAAGAGGCAGCCAAGACTCCTCTTGCAAGAATAAGTTTCTTCATTATATTATTATTGTGGGGCAACGGTTTTTCCGCTTTCCCAATTATACTCAATGAACCTTGTCTTAAAAATATGGATTTAGCAGAGCTATAACCGGTATGGAAAAGTCTTTTACGCTTTTGGATGCTAATTATCAGTATCACGCTTGATGCCGCAGTGCTTTTTAACCTTATTTTTTAATAACTTTTAATAGGTTTCGGGTACAAATGTAATTAAACGTGTTAAATGAAGAGGGATAAATCGATAAAACTTTTATAATTTATTTATCACACTCTGATTTTTTGCCTAACTTTACACGCTAAAATAGTAGACAGTAATAAGTTAAACCATAGATATAAACTCATGCCTTTAAATTTACCCGATAAACTACCCGCTATCGAGTTGCTGAAAGAGGAGAATATTTTTGTCATTGACAATTCCCGGGCAACCCAGCAGGATATCCGTCCGCTGCGTATCGTGATTCTGAACTTGATGCCGCTAAAGATTACAACGGAAACGGACCTGGTGCGTCTGCTTTCCAATACTCCGCTTCAGGTGGAAATCTCGTTCATGAAGATAAAAAGCCATACTTCCAAGAACACTCCGATAGAACACATGAAAACATTCTATACGGATTTCGACAAGATGCGCGGTGAAAAGTACGATGGCATGATTATCACCGGTGCTCCGGTAGAGCAGATGGATTTTGAGGAGGTGACTTATTGGGATGAGATTACTGAAATCTTCGACTGGGCGCGTACGCATGTCACCTCTACGCTCTACATCTGCTGGGCGGCGCAGGCAGGGCTCTATCATCATTATGGAGTGCCGAAGTATGCACTGGATAAGAAGATGTTCGGTATCTTTGAACATCGTACCTTGCAACCGTTGCATCCCATTTTCCGTGGATTTGATGATATATTCTATGTGCCGCATAGCCGCCACACGGAAGTGCGCCGGGAAGATATACAGAAGGTTCCGGAATTGACGCTGCTTTCCGAGTCGGAGGATGCCGGTGTATATATGGCGGTGGCCCGTGGAGGGCGTGAGTTCTTCGTGACCGGCCATTCGGAATACTCCCCGCTGACATTGGATACAGAGTATCGCCGTGACTTGAATAAGGGCCTGCCCATTGAGATACCCCGTAACTACTATGTGGACGATGACCCGGACAAAGGAGTGTTGGTGCGTTGGCGTGCCCATGCCAATCTGTTGTTCTCCAATTGGCTGAATTATTTTGTATATCAGGAGACGCCGTATAATATTAATGAAATAGGGTGAGTTACTCGTAACTAAACGATGATAAAGCAACGTAAAATAGAGCTGCTGGCTCCTGCCAAGAATTTGGAGTGTGGCATAGAAGCTGTGAATCATGGGGCAGATGCGGTATACATCGGTGCACCCAAGTTCGGTGCGCGTGCGGCTGCTGTCAACTCTTTGGAGGATATTGCCGCTTTGGTGGAGCATGCCCATCTGTATAATGCCCGTATCTATGTGACGGTCAATACCATTCTGAAAGAAGAAGAGCTGAAAGAGACAGAGAGGATGATTTGGGAATTGTACCGTATCGGTGTGGATGCGCTGATTGTACAGGACATGGGGATTACGCGGCTGAATTTGCCGCCCATCCCGTTGCATGGCAGTACACAGATGGATAACCGTACGCCGGAGAAAGTACGTTTCCTTGCCGATGCCGGTTTCCGTCAGGTGGTGTTGGCACGCGAACTTTCTTTGCAGGAGATACGCGGTATCCATGAGGCGTGTCCCGACGTGCCGCTCGAAGTCTTTGTACACGGGGCTCTTTGCGTCAGTTATAGCGGGCAGTGCTATGTCAGCCAGGCTTGTTTCGGACGGAGTGCCAACCGGGGGGAATGTGCGCAATTCTGCCGTTTACCCTTCAGTCTGGTAGATGCCGATGGCAAGACCATTGTGCGTAATAAGCATTTGCTTTCTTTGAAAGACCTCAACCAAAGTGAGGTGTTGGAAGAACTGCTGGATGCCGGAGCCACTTCCTTGAAGATAGAAGGCCGCTTGAAGGATGTGACGTACGTGAAGAATGTGACGGCGGCTTACCGTAGGCGACTCGATGCCATTTTTGCCCGTCGCAAGGAATATGCCCGTGCTTCTTCGGGCACCTGCCGTTTCGATTTCCAGCCACAGTTGGACAAGAGTTTCAGCCGCGGTTTCACCCATTATTTCCTGCAAGGAAGGGGAGGGGAGATCACTTCGTTCGATACGCCCAAATCTTTGGGAGAGGAGATGGGCACTTTGAAGGAACAGCGCGGTGGATATATTACGGTGGCAGGCGTAAAGCCTTTCCACAACGGAGACGGTGTCTGTTTTCTGGATGAGCAGGGACGTTTGCAAGGTTTCCGCATCAACCGGGTGGATGGTAACAAACTCTATCCGGCAGGGGAAGTGCCTCGCATCAAACCTCGTACACGGCTTTATCGCAATTTCGACCAGGAGTTTGAACGTATCCTTACCCGTAAATCCTCCGAACGCAAAATCGGTGTTTGTTGGGAGTTGGCAGATACTTCTTTCGGTTTCAGCCTGACGGCTGCGGACGAAGATGATAACCGCGTGACACTCTCTTTCCCTTATCCGAAAGAACCGGCACGCACGCCACAGGCGGATAATCTGCGCAGCCAACTGGCTAAGTTGGGGAATACCCCTTTCGAGGTAGCCGGGCATTTATCAGAAGAGGCGTCGGGTATCAGGCTCAATCTCTCTGAAAACTGGTTTCTTCCTGCTTCCGTGGTGGCAGACTGGCGTCGGCAGGTGATGGATAGGCTGATTGTGGCTCGGCGTGTTACTTATCGTCGTGAGTTGGCTGTCTGGAAACCGACAAGCCATGCTTTCCCTGCTACTTCACTGACCTATCTGGGCAATGTGATGAACAGTGCTGCCCGGAGTTTTTACCGTGAGCATGGACTTTCGTCTATAGCACCTGCCTACGAGGCACAAGCGGTTCCGGATGCTGTACTCATGTTCTGCAAACATTGCCTGCGTTTCAGTATGGGATGGTGTCCCACCTATCAGAAAGGACATTCTCCTTATAGGGAACCTTATTATTTGGTTGGGACGGACGGCAAGCGTTTCCGCTTGTCTTTTGATTGCAAGAATTGCCAGATGAAAGTCATTGCTCATGAAGAGCCGCTTTAATGAAGGACGAAGAATGAGGAATTACTAATAAAGACTTGAAAATGAGGAGTGAGGAACGGGCACATAATGAAAGGCTGGCAAATGACCGGTACCGGGAAGCGGGCAGGGACAAACATCCTTTGCGTTCACTGCGTTCCCTCCTATTCTGCATTCTTTATTTTTTATGCTTCATTGCTTTAGTTTCCTGTCATTATTCCCGTCCTAATCTTGAAGATGAACATCTGTCTAAGGAGACGCGTGATTCGCTGACCTATCTTTTTGAACGGCATTATACTTGGAATACCAATCTGGAAGTGCTGGCAGATTCTGTGAATTTGGCTTGTCTGCCCGTGAAGGACTGCTATAATATGCTTTATCGGGGAGACCGCGTGGTGGTTGCCGAGTTCGCCATCCATCCTGCCGACAGTGTGGATAGTGTATGGGTGAAGCTTGCCCATTCGCAGGAAGTGCAGGGTTGGTTGCGGGAGTCCGAAATGATGCATGCCTTTGTTCCTACAGACAGCATTTCGCAGGCCATCTACTTGTTCAGTGATACCCATGCCTCTTATTTTATCATTATTTTTGCCTTGTTTGTGGCAGTCTGGCTGTTCCGGGCTTTTCGGCGCAAACAGTTGAGGATGGTGTACTTTAATGATATAGACAGTCTCTATCCGTTGTTGCTATGTCTGCTGATGGCGTTCTGTGCCACTATTTACGAATCTATACAAGTGTTTGCGCCGGAGACGTGGCAACACTTCTATTTTAATCCTACCTTGTCGCCGTTCAAGGTACCGCTTGTGCTTTCTGCTTTTCTGATGGGTATCTGGCTGTTTATAGTGGTGTTGCTGGCGGTACTCGACGATTTGTTCCGCCAGTTAAGTCCGGCGGCGGCCGTATTCTATCTGTTGGGGCTGGCCTCCTGCTGCATCTTCTGTTATTTCTTCTTTATCCTTACTACATCTATCTACGTCGGATACTTGTTTTTGGCTGCTTTTGTATGGGTATTCCTCAAAAGGCTTCGTATTTCGCTGCTGGCTTCACGCTATCGTTGCGGCAGATGCGGGCAGAAATTAAGGGAGAAGGGAGTCTGCCCGCATTGCGGAGCTATCAATGAATAAGGAAATCAGAATCTGCATCGTAGTTCTATCCCTGCTTGCACGGGACGTCCTTTCTGCATAAATCCGTTCCCCATACTCTCGAAGTAGAAGGAGGCGTAATCCTTGTTGAGGGCATTGCGCACCCAGAAATCAATCTGTCCATGTCCTTTCTGGAAGCTGATACGTCCGTTCAGCGTGCCGTAGAAGGCTTGGCTCACGGTATTCTTCTCGGTCCAGTAGATGCGCCCGGCACCGGTGTAGTTGGCGTTCAGCTGGATGCGGTCCAGCCAGTGCCCCGGACGGATGCGGAAGATGTACTGACCGCCCACGTTCATGGTATGCTTGGGAACAAAGGGTACGTACTTGCCGTTGTAGCTGATTTCCTGAAGCTCCCCATTCACTTTCTCGTTGGTGATGTAATCCTTAAAGGTGGCATAGGTATAACCATAACTTGCATTCAGCGTGAAGTCCGTAGCAACGGCAGCCGTCAAGGCAACCTCTGCCCCCTGGCTGCGGCTTTTGCCGGCATTTGCCGTTTCGCGTCCCAGTCCGCTTGGGGCGAAGCGTGAAATCTGCTGGTCGCGGGTTTCCAGCCAGAAGATGGCGGCGTCGGCATGCAGACGTCCGTCCAGCAGATTCAAGTGTGTTCCTATTTCGTAGTTCCAGGTCTGTTCGGGCTTGTAGACGGTGGCGGATTTTGCATCCGGATTCTCTCCCGCATCGGGGAAGTATTTGCCCACCAGCTCTTTGTAGGCATCCGGCACGTTGGGCATAATCGCCTCTTTGCTTTGTCGCATCATGTCATTCTTCAAACTGGATTGCAGCAAGTCGGAGAACATCTGCACGTTGTAGCCTCCCGAACGGTAACCTTTGCTGACCGTAGCGTAAACATTTCCTCTGTTTCGCGCAAAGTCATACTGCAAAGCAAACTTGGGCAACAGCTGAAGATAATCCTTATCAATGTTTCCTTGGTAGCGCGACTCTACGGTCAGCGCCGTCTCCGGCATCATCTCTATTTCGCGGATGACGACGTCGCCCCGCTTCATTTCTCCCTTGATGCCCACCTTGTAGTCCAGGCTGGTGCCGGAGTTGTAATCCATCTTCATACGCTCATAATCCAGGCGTAACCCGGCAGTGAACGACACTCCTTTCAGCCCGAATAAATCTCTGAAGGTGGATTGATGAAAGAGTGCCCCATTCAGCAGCGGAGTGTCGAAACTGCCCCCGATGGGCATGGTCCGGCTGCTGATGCCCAGTGAGGGCAGGATATTCATACTCATGGATGGTCCCATCTCTACTTGTATTTGCGATGGGATGACACTGCCCAACATCTGATTCAGCATCCCCATTCCGGCTTCCCTGAAAGTGACGGGAGCTTCCGTATTCAGCCATTGGTAGAAGCCGAAGGCGCCGGTGGTCCATTGCCAGCGGCTACCGCTTTTACTCTTCAAGATGATTTCCTCGCTCAGTGCGTGGGAGCGTTGTTTCTGTTGCAGGGTATAGATGTCGTTGGCGGTGAAGTCCTGGTCTATGTCCATGCAGTCCTTTAGAAACTGGTAGCCGGTGACCATGCTCAACGTGAAGTGCTGTGCCTGGTATTCCAGGTTCAGACCCGTGTTCAGCAGGTTGCGGTAGTAGTTGCTACGGGCGTTATTGGAGATTTTTCCGATGTAGGGCTTCAGCGGCTCGCTCTGTGCTTCGGGGGCCAGGCTGCCTTGGTAGAAATACGGGTAGCCACCCTGGTCGCTGTATTCGTAGTTGATGTTTAGGTCCACCTTCCAGTTGTCCGAGGGGAGGTAGATGGCGCGGATGCGTCCGCCTGCCGATTGCCCCTTGTCCGCTTTCTCGTCCCTCACCGTGTTGCGGAAGAATCCTCCTTGATAATCGTAAAAACCTCCGGTGGAAAAGGCGAACCGTTCCGAAAGGCGGTGATAGTGGGTCAGCGAGGTATTATAGGCATTGTACGTACCTGCCCCCATGCGGAAGTCCGTCCCCTGGTAGGAGAAGGGCGATTTGGTGTGCACCTTAATCAATCCGCCCATGGCATTGCGCCCGTAGAGCGTGCCCTGCGGACCGCGTAGCACGTCGATGCGCTCTACGTCGGCATAGCTGAAGTCGAAGGCTGACTTGTCTATATAAGGTATATTGTCTACATAAAGTCCTACGGAGGGAGTGTTGATGCGCGAGCCGATGCCGCGGATATAGACTGCCGAAGTCAGTCGCGAGCCGTAGTCGGGGATAAACATATTGGGCACTACGGATGTCAGATTCTTGATGGAGTTCACCTGTGCGTTCTGCATGTCCTGCTGCGAAAGCAGGGTGACGGCGGCGGGCTGCTCGCGCAGTTTCCGGTTTTCTTTGGGGGCGGCGATGACGGTTATTTCCTCTACATCCACCACTTTCAAGGTGTCTGCCTCTTCGGCAAGTACGTTGCCGGTTGCCAGGAGGCAGAAGATACCGGTCAAAATTCTATATCTATTCATAAACTGGTTTTTTAGCGCCTGCAAAGTAAAGGGATTCTTGCGGAAGGGACAATCCTCATTTATTAGGATTTCGTTCCTGGAGTGCTAATCTTAAATCGTTCCATCATGCGGAAAATATCGTTCCTCCGTGGGGTAAAAATCGTTCCACCATGGTGGAACGATTTTTACCCCACGGAGGAACGATTAGATGTTAGCACATTAGCACACTAATTGGGGCGAAGTTTTTCTGAAAAGACTTCGCTTCTGATGTATCCGGTTGTAGGATTATATTCTGTCCGCTTCCACATATCCGTGCATCACGGCATAGATAGTCAGCCCGGACACGGACTTGATACCCAGCTTCTCGGTGATATTCTTGCGGTGTGAGATGACGGTGGTCAGGCTGATGTTCAGTTTGTCGGCAATCTCCTTGTTGATGAGACCTTTGGTAATCAGCACCAGCACTTCTATTTCGCGGGCGGAAAGGTCGTGCCCGGCGGCTGTATTTATTGCCATATCCGAGTGTCTGGCGGGTGCCGGCTTTCCGTGGTTTTGTCTGTATTGGTTTCCGTATTGGCGCAGCTGCAGAATGTTTTTTGCCAGATTTTGTTCGTCCTGATAGATGTTTAGCGTCGGCATGCCCGACAGTTGGGGGACGGTTTCACCATTGACCAGCACAATGGTTTTGGGCTTGCGCTCCAGAAAGAAAGCGGTATGCTCGAAGTAAATCTGTGAAGAGATGAAATAATGCACATACATGTCAGGCGTATCATCCATCAGTTCGCCAAAGGAACGGAAAGAGCGGATGATGGCTGTCGGGATGATTTCCTCCAGCAAGTTCTGCAGTCCCAGACAGGAGAGGGTGTTGGAGTCGACGATTGCTATTTCAGGAGTCATTCTCGTTTTTTTGTTTCTGCAAAAATACGGATTATTTTTTAGGGTTTGTCTGTGCGGGGCTGCAAAATGAAAAATTCTCCTATGCAGAACTATTCTCCCTCTCCTTTTGGGGAACGGGGAGTGTCTCCTTTCGCATATTGGCTGGGGCTGACATTGAAATATTTCTTAAAGACTTCCCGGAAGTATTTCCCATCGCAGAAACCGGTTCTTTCTGCTACTTCAGTCACGGAATATTTCCCTTCTTTCAACAGCTCAGCAGCATGTTTCAAACGGATATTCCGTACGAAATCTGCCGGTGCCTGGCCGGTCAGCGCTTTCAGTTTACTGTAGAAGCTGGTACGGCTCATGTTCAGGAGCGAGCACAATACGTCTACTGTGAAATCGGGATTATCCATGTTCTCCTCGATATGTCTCTTTACATTCGACATGAATTTCCAGTCGAGACTGTTGGAGCAAGTGGTAGTTGTGGAGGGCTCTTCTTCTGTATTGATTTCCAAATCCGCATATCTCTTGCGCAGCAATGCGCGGTTGGCAAGCAGGTTGGCAATGCTGGCTTTCAGTATGTTTATGCTGAAAGGTTTTACAATATATTCGTCCGCACCGATATGGAGTCCTTCGAGAATGTTCTTTTCATCTCCTAGTGCCGTCAGCAGTACTACCGGGATGTGGGATGTTTCAATATCGTTCTTGATGGCGATGCATAATTCGTCGCCTCGCATTTCCGGCATCATGATGTCGGAAAGAATCAGTTCCGGCCAGAATTGTTTTACAATGGTCAGCGCTTCCTTGCCGTTGTTGCATACTTGTACATTGTAAATCGGGGAGAAGGACTGAAAGAGGTAGCTGCGCAGCTCGTCATTGTCTTCCACAATCAGGATGCGATGCAGTTTGTCATTGTCTTCAGTCCGGAGTTCTCCGGCAAGTTTCAAAGGAACGGTGGGGACATCCGGTTCATAGAAGGTCTTCTTATCCTTAACGGACAGAGTGAAGTTCTTGAACTGTTCTTTCTCTTTGGGAAGGATGATTCTGACAGTACTGCCTTGGCATTCGGTGCTCTCAATGTATATTTTTCCATTGTGCAGGCTTACCAGCTTCCGCACCAGCATCAGACCGATACCGCTTCCCGTTATTTTGGAGTTGATGGCATTTGTTCCACGGAAGTGCATCTTGAACAGTTTTCTTTGTTCTTTGGCGGGAATTCCTATTCCATTATCTTTGACTTCCAGTCTCCAGGAACTTTTCATGTCATAAACAGAAATGAGTATATCGCCATTTTTGGGAGTATACTTCAGAGCATTGGATATGACATTTTCCAGGATAGAGTCCATCTTCTCTTTGTCGAACCATACATTCATGTAGCTGAAATTGCTTTCGTATCTGAAAGTGATATGTTTTATGGTGGCATAGGTCTGGAAATTGTTGTATATCTCCTTGATGTAAGTATTCAGTTCATATTCTGCTATGTACAGATGAGGGGAATATACTTCTGCCCGTTCAAAGTTTATCAGATTGGTAGTCATGCGCAGGAGGGAGTTGACATTTCTCAGTGCCATGTGCATATTGTTGGTCTCGGCTTCGTTCAATGTCTTGTTTTCAAGCATTTCTTCCAGAGGTGCCTTTATCAGTGTCAATGGCGTGCGGATATCATGCGCGGTATTGACAAAGAAGCGGGTTTTCTCATCGGATATCTTTTTCTGTTTTCTCAGTGCCATGACACGGAAACCGACAACGGACATCAGTACTGTCAGCAGGACATAGCAGGCTATGGCCCAAAAACTGAACCAGACGGGGCGCGCAATGCTGATGTCGATGCTTCGCTCTTCCAAATAAAGATACGGCTCTTCCTTGGATACCGCCCGTATGTAAAGTTTGTAATCGCCCGAGGCAAGGTTGGTGAAGCGGAGATGCCCTTCTTCACCCAGGCGGTTCCAGTCATCGTAAAAGCCTTCCAGCTTCCAGTAGAAAGCGACATTGTCCGGCGCGTCATAATTGATGGATGAAATGCTGAGGGAAAAAGTGTTCTGGTTATATTTCAGCTTTAACCGGTCTGTCTGGTTGATGTTTTCCTTCAAGGGGGAATTCGGACTGCCGGGAAAGACAGTCTGATAGAGTATCTGAAAATCGCTGAGTATCATAGGAGAGTAGATGTACTTGGGCAAACGGGTTCCTTCGGGGAACTCGATGGCTCCGTCTGTGCTGCCAAAGACAAAACCCTTGTTCTTGCGTAGCGTTCCGGAAGAGGCACTGAAGCAGGAGGACATCAGCCCTTGCTCTTTGGTCCAGTTGTGGAATGTCTTCTCCGTAGGGTGGAAACTGCTGATTCCGTTTTCGGTACTCATCAGGATATGCCCGTCCGACTCGGGGAGTATGGTGTAGATGTTGTTTGAAATCAAGGCACAATTGTCCTTGTGATAATGCTTGAACGTATTGTCCTTTGCGTTGTAGACAACCACTCCGGAGCCGTTTGTTCCTATATATAAAGAGAGGTCTTCCGCTTGGTAAAGTGTGTTGATGTAGGTCGTCTCTTCCTGCAAGGCGACATATTGGAATCTACCCGACTCTTTGTCCAGCAGATACAGTCCGGCACTTGTCCCAATCCACATGTGTCCGTCGTCCTTTTCTGTAATGGCGGTGACGGAATTTATTCCGGGATACAGACGGACGGAATTCAGGGACAAATCGAAGCACTTCAGATTATAGAACCCTCCGGACCAGATATATCCTTTGGAGTCTTTTACAATGTCGCGGATATACTTGTCAGGACGAATGTTGTCCGGATTGAGCAGGTAAGGGGAGAAATATTCTACCGAGAGTGTCCTTTTATTTATTTTGTATACTCCCGAAGTATATCCTCCTGCCCAAATAATGCCGGGTGATACCTCGCATAGCGTAATGAAGATGTGATTCTTGTTTTTCAGTTGATGGTCGAAGGAGCTCAGGAATGAATGCCACTGCCCGGTTTTCGATTGATAAAGGCTGATTCCGTTACTTGTTCCGAACCATAGGTCTCCGTCACTGTCTTCAATGACAGAGTGTACCTGGTCGTTGACCAGCGATTGTCTGTTTCCGATAGAATGCTTTATCCAGTTGTAGCTTTTGTACCGGTTGTCTATAATGGTAATCCCTTCCGGGTAGTTGGCTATCCATATCCGCTTTTCTTCATCAATATAAATGTCATTGATGTTATTGCTGTTCATCTCATTGTGGCTTTTGTAGCTGGAGACGATGTACGGTTCCGAGATACACGAGTTCATGTTGATTTTGTGTATACCCATACCTTCTGTCGCTATCAATAGCTCTGTCTGGTTCAGAGGCTTGATTCGGGCAATGTTTACATCGCTCAAATCCGTATTGGAGTGTATAATCCGTTGTTGCCGTATGTCGTAGGCAAAGACGCCTTTTTCAAAAGTACCGATGAAAAGTCTTTGTGATTCTTGGTGGAAATAGAGTGAACTGATTTGGGCCTGGATTTTGTCAAGAGGTTCAAGAGGGACAATCTGCAATGTCTCATTTTCGAGTTTGACATATCGCAATCCCTTGTCGGTACCCATGAAGAAGTGGTTATTGTCCACTTGTTCGATACTTGTAATGCTCCTTTTTAATTCATTGGGCATTTGATGGGTTTCTCCGGTCTTTGTGTCATAGAGAATGATACTGTATTTGCTACATAGCCAAATTCTATTATTGTGATCCATATAGCTGCAGCTGATATTGACCGATGCTTTGGGCAGTTTATATATCCTGTTGAACGAATCGCGTTCTTGGTTATATTGAAAAATGCATCCGGATTTGCCTATTACCCATAATTTCCCTTGGTCTTCAAAATATAGCCAGCCAAGATGGATGGGGGAGTTTGACTTTTTATCTTCTTCAATTAATTTGTAATGTTTGATGTCTTTTCCATTGTACCGGTCTATGCCTTCGTTGGTGAGGAACCACATGTAACCTATTGAATCCTTTTGAATGTCGAAGATTCTGCGGTTACTTAATCCGTTTTCCACTCCGATGTATTTATAGGTTTGCGCTGTGGCAATGAAAGGTAAGAAAAATAGAAAGCATACAATGTTTCTGATGAATCTCATATAAATATTTCTATAAATACAATAAAACAATGTATATGTGATAATTGTTTACAAATTAAACGATAAAATAAAAATTTGAATGTAAATATTATAGCTTAATTAAAGAATGCCTTTGCCGCTTCCGCACATCGTTCGCCGTCAATTCCGGCAGAAACAATGCCGCCAGCGTATCCGGCGCCTTCTCCGCAGGGGAATAGTCCTTTTACGCGTACATGTTGTAGTGTCTCCTTATCTCTTGTTATGCGTACCGGAGCCGATGTACGGGTTTCCACTCCAATCATGACCGCCTCATTCGTCAAGAACTCCCGGCTGTATTTCCCGAATAACTGAAAACCTTTGCTCAGGCGTTCTGCAATGAAAGAAGGCATCCAGAAGTGGAGAGGCG
>ENA-OQKY01001178-OQKY01001178.1-human-gut-metagenome-genome-assembly--contig:-NODE-1178-length-16775-cov-4.514476_pt1 | contig 16775 bp, 19 predicted proteins | sample MGYA00242652_ERZ504805 | MGnify/ENA primary metagenome ERZ504805 (study PRJEB26092, sample SAMD00036400) | human gut metagenome | host: Homo sapiens | study: EMG produced TPA metagenomics assembly of... | reverse complement strand
TTTTGTTTGTCAACAACTTTTTTATTTTTCTTTTGAACTTTTTGAAGTTCGTTGCCGCCGTTTTCAGCGGCGAGTTATATAATATCAAACCTTCCAACAAATGTCAACAACTTTTTTCAACTTTTTTCAAAAAATATATTAGGGTCATTTTACTCTGTTTTTCCCATCAACTCACCCCCAATCCAGAGGGCAGTTCATCCCTGCCCCCCCGTTCCCTCCGTCACAAATATTTTAAACTCAAATCATACAACTCATCTATCAATTTCTTATTTTCAATTCTTCTTGCCATAGGTAAAAATAACCTTATCGTTTCCTTTGCCCGTCTTTTCCATTCTGCCTTTTCCATAAACTCCATCGTACGCATATTGTGAAGGCGTTCTGCAAGTTTTATAAGAACAATCTGCTCTGAGTTTTCTTCTGCCTGTTTGAAGTCAAAAGCTTCCAGCTCTATAATAACCTTCACAACCTCTTCTGGAAGCTGTTCTTTCAGCTGTTCCAACGACATTACCCCTTTTTTGCTGCATCACAAAACATTCCTGCATATATCGTATCTAATTCCACTCCCATATCCGTCAACAGAATAGCCACATTCATGGGATGCGTTACATATTCCTCGCCGGAATACCGTTTCACTCCCGCATAAGCTCTGTCCGCGCACAAATAAACACGCTCCAGCTCTGACAAATTATAAGGCATCTCATTTTCACACATTTTTTCAACCAAAACATTGTACAACGCTTCCTTACTCATTCCTTGTTTTGTGGTTCCCAGAACACATGAGTCATTCATATCTTCCCCCTCCTATATATCGAATTTCATTTAACACAAACTTCAAAAAAAGATGGACTGAAGCCAAACTCCTTTTTAAAAGCTTTTATAAATCCAGCATGTGTTTCCCACCCATACTGAAGCGCTGCATCAATCACTCTATATCCAGATACAATTTTTTCCGAAGCCTTTACCAGTTTCCTCCGTGTAACATAATCTTTCAGCGTTATCCCCATTTCATTTTTAAAAATCCACGAAAAATAAAACGGAGAATATCCTGCCTCACCAGCAACTCTTGCCGTCGTCAGCTCTTCTTCAATATTGCTCATCGATATAATCAAAAATCCGGTTCGTTATCTCACCCGTATTAACCTCCCCTTCCGTTTCTAAGATAACTGTATTTTACCGCTCTCTTTTCTCACTTTCTTTTCCATTCCTGCTAATTCTCACGAAAAAGGCTTCTCTGCCTGCGGCGGGTCGCTTCTGCGGCAAAATTCTCTTCCAACCCATGGCGATCCTCGCGGAGCGTTTTTGTTTCATAGGACACAATTTCTTATGAAAACAAAAAAAGACAGATACCATCCGGATTCTCCGTATGATATCTGCCTTCAACGCAGAAGGAGGGATTTGAACCCTCGCGCCGCTATTAACGACCTGCACCCTTTCCAGGGGTGTCCCTTCAGCCTCTTGGGTACTTCTGCATAAGTACCGATGCCTGAACATCAGCAAAACTATATAATTGTCATCGGCAGATCTAAAATCTGTCCAACGGAGAGGGTGGGATTCGAACCCACGCGCCCTTGCGGACAAACGGTTTTCAAGACCGCCTCGTTATGACCACTTCGATACCTCTCCTCAAACGTGCTTTTCAATAATACCAAAAAGTTTTTTGTTTGTCAAGCGGTTTTTTTAATTTTTGTCGTTTTTTCTGTCGGAACTGTTTTTCAATCCTTCAGTGACATGCGACTTTAGAAGTTTACCACTTGTTTCTCATTCTGTCAAGCCCGTTTCCGTATTTTATTTGTATTAAGTTTCGGTATTATCAGTTCAGCCAAGCGAAGATTCAGACACAAAAACGTCGAAAGCTTGTTTTCATATGATTTTCCTGTCTGAATCTTCATAGGACAGACGCCAAACGCTTCTCCTGCGTAAATCCTTCGCAAACTGCCATCCCTATTTCATTACTCAATCGGCGCCTGGTAAAATCCCCCAAAGAAGTTCTCTGTCTTCACCATATTAATAATTACACGAGGCTCCTGCTGCCGCATCAGATGAACAATATCAGGAACTTCATAGAAGGAAACCACTGTATGAAGCAGATTCATTTTCTTATGGCTGTATCCCCCAATAGCATCTACACAGGAAATCCCGTGACGATAGCTTCTAATATATGCTTTCATTATTTCCTCTGCATGAGCTGTGGTAATCTGCAGAGTCACTCTTTCATAGCGGTGATGGAAGGCAGAAATCGTCGTGGTGGAAATAAACTGAAACAAAATAGAATATCCTGCATACAGCCATCCGAACATATAGCCAAAAATACAGAGAATCACCACATTTCCTGCAAACACATACGCCCCAGATGGAGCTGCCAGTTTTATTAGATACATAAAGGGCAATAAAATCCGTTCCGCCTGTCGATGCATTTCCTCTTAAAGCAATGGCAATACACAGTCCGTAAAGAAATCCGCCGAAAATTACATTCAGCATCACATCGCCAAATAAAGGCTGAGAATTGCCACCGGAATATTTAATACCAGCATACCCAGAGAAGTAGAAAAACTTCCTCCATACATCAGCGGCCCTACCGGCCCGCCGCCACACTTTCTATTATTTTTCTTACCAGTTCTGCTGACACAACATCATAACAAAGTTCCTGTTCTCCTGACGCAATGCTGTAGGATACGCCGTTTTGCTCTGTTGTCGGATCCTCCAGCCAGTCTTTACAGGAGCTGTGTACCTGACTCAGACCTGTTTTCTCCAGCAGTTCTCTTGCATTCGAGGCATTGACACCGCTTCCTGCCAGAAACTGAATTCTGCTGCCAAACTCCTGCTGCAGCTTTTTCAGCAGCTCTGCCCCCTCCATGGCCTTCGGTTTTAAACCGCTGGTCAGAATCCGGTCAATCCCCATGGAAATCAACTGTTCTGTTGCTGCAAAAGGATCTGCGCTGCAGTCAAAGGCTCTGTGAAACACAGCCTCCCTGCCCATAGATTTAATCAAATCTGTCATCCGCCTCATCTTTTCCTGATCCAGAGACGCATCCTCTCTCAAACATCCAAAGGCAATCCCATCTGCGCCATTTTCCAGAAGCTCCCTGCACTCTGCCTCCATTACCTCAAAATCCTCAGGAGAATAACAGAATCCCGCTCCCCTGGGACGTACCATGGTAATTACCTTCAGCTTTGGAAAATCTCTTTTCACCATCCGCAGAGTGGCCGTTGTCGGTGTCAATCCCCCCAGCATCAGGGCACTGTTTAATTCAATCCGCTCTGCCCCTCCAAGAGCCGCCTGCTTTGCATCATAATAGCTTCCACAGCAAATCTCTACTATGGGTCTCATATACTGCTCCTCACTTTCTTCCGTTCTGAGCCGTCTCAATCTGCAGTGATTCCCGACAGCTCATCTTATATTATAGCATTCCCAGATAATAAAGGGCCAGCGCGCCGAAGCACAGCTGATTTCGCAGCTATGTTCCTCCAGCACGCAGTACTTATCTTTGCCATTGATACAGCAGGCCCGTTTCCTAACAATTAGGAAACGGGCCTACATTCTTTTCTGCCTTTATATTACTGCTTTTTATTTTTCCTCTTCTTCCTTTTCTCGCCTTTTGATACTACAGACACTGCTCAATCAATTTGCAAATTCCGCAGCAACAGTTGCCTCAGCCTGTCGGTCTGCCAAAAACTACAGTTTCTCTCCGCCTCTGCGGGCTGACAAAAGCGCCTCTGCAAGAATCAGATCCTCCGGCGTTGTTACTTTAAGATTCTCATAGCTTCCGTAAATCATTCTGACCCTCACTCCGCCGCATCGCTCCACTACCATAGCGTCATCAGTAACCCCCTGCTGCAGAGCTTCCGCTTCCATAAGCTGATCATAAGCGCCTCTTACCAGTTCATAGGAAAATGCCTGCGGCGTCTGAACCTGCCACAGCCTGGATCGCTCCGGCGTTCCAGACGCAAAGCCTTCCTCATCCACAATGCGAATGGTATCCTTCACAGGCATAGCTGCCACACAGGCGGAAAATTCCTGCGCTCCTGCCACAGCCCGTTCAATTATCTCTTCTGTTACCAACGGTCTGGCTCCATCATGAATCAGCACATAGCTGCAGTCCTTCAAAGCCTTTAAGCCTTCATACACGGAATGATACCGTTCTTTTCCTCCCGCTGTCACTGTCACCGGCTTTTTCAAATTCATAGATGACAAAATCTCCCGGCGGACATACTCCTCCTCACCGGCTCCTGTCACCAGCACAATTTCATCTGCACAGCTGTTTTCAAATACTTCCAGGGCATGGCAGATCAAAGGCCTGCCCCCTAAGCTCATATACTGCTTTTGTATCTGGCTCTGCATCCTGCTGCCCCGGCCGCCTGCCAGAATCACAGCTCCGACTTTTCCCTTTTTCATACTGTCAGCCATCCTTTCTGAATGGTTTCCTGGACTATCGCTCTCCCAGCTTCAGATTGGGCACCGCATTCAGATCCCATCCGTGGCGTACTCCTTTTTTATATTCGTAATACGCTGCCACACCTATCATTGCCGCATTGTCTGTGCAGAAAATAGGGGACGGACGGTAAAAACGGATTCCTTCTTTTTTACAGGCCTCTTCCATGGCCGTGCGAAGACCGCTGTTAGAAGCCACCCCGCCGGCGATAGCCAGTTTGTCATATCCATACTCCTTTGCTGCCGCCACACCTCGGCTTACCAAGGCCTCTACCACCGCATTCTGGAAGGATGCCGCCAAATCTGCTACCGGAATCTCCTGCCCTGTCATATGAGCCTTATTGATATAATTCAGCACCGCTGATTTCAGGCCGCTGAAGCTGAAATCGTAGGGAGAGCCCTCCACCTTCGCTCTGGGGAATTCCACTGCATGGGGATTTCCCTCCTTTGCCGCCTTATCCACTTTGGGGCCGCCGGGATATCCCAGTCCCACAGCCCGGGCCACCTTGTCAAAGGCCTCACCCGCAGCATCGTCTCTGGTTCGCCCCAGAATTTCAAATTCTCCGTAGTCCTTTACCACCACCAGATGCGTATGTCCTCCCGATACAATCAAACATACAAAGGGCGGCTCCAAATCCGGATGTTCAATATAGTTGGCCGAAACATGGCCTTCGATATGATGTACGCCTACCAACGGCTTCTTTGCCGCCCAGGCAATGGCCTTTGCCTCTGCCACGCCTACTAAAAGCGCTCCTACCAGCCCTGGTCCATAGGTAACTCCAATCGCTGTAATGTCCTCCAGGGTCACTCCTGCATCTGCAAGTGCCTGTTCAATCACCTGATTAATCTTTTCAATATGCTTTCGTGATGCAATCTCCGGAACCACACCGCCGAACTGGGTGTGAAGGGCAATCTGGGAAGAAATCACATTGGATAAAACTTCCCTTCCGTTTTTTACCACCGATGCCGCTGTCTCATCACAGGAGCTCTCGATGGCAAGAATCAACACGTCCTTTTCTTCTGATACTTCCATCCTTCTTCTCTCCGGTTCTCTTTTCTCATCCATCTAAATTTTGCTGCTAATCCTCGTCAAAAACCAATTCCTTGGTCCAGCCGTCTCTGGCCGCCTTCGCCCGGGGAAAAATCCCCCGAACCTTATCCATAAACTCCTCCGGTCTGGTCAGGGAAGGACTATAATGGGTAAGCCACATTTCCTCCGGCTGTGCCTTGTCTGCCAGAGCTGCCGCCTCATACATGGTCATATGCTTATACTCTCTGGCCTTTGCCTCTTTTCCGTCCTCGCCGTACATTCCCTCACAAATAAACAGATCTGCTCCCTCTGCATACTCAGCGATAACAGGAACCGGCCTGGTATCCGTACAGTAGGCCACCTTCAGTCCTCTTCTTGAAGGCCCCAGCACCATATCCGGTGTATAAACCGCTCCGTCCATCTCCACGGTTTCCCCCTTCTGCAGACGGCTCCATGCCTTCATAGGTACATTCTGTGCCTTCGCCCGTTCCAAATCAAACTTTCCTGCCCGCGGAATGGAAATGGTATATCCATAGCACACCACATTGTGGTTCACCCGGTAAGCATCAATCACATAGGGGCCCAGCTTCAGCTGCTGCCGATTCTCCTGAAGCTCCACAAATCTCAGAGGAAAGGGAAGCTCCGGAGCAATGGTTCTGAGAGCTGTCACTACCCGTTCCAGACCCTTAGGCCCAACCAGCGTCAATGGTTCTGTCCGTTCCGCATTTCCCATGGTTAAAAGAAGCCCCGGAAGACCGCTGATATGATCTGCATGATAATGAGTAAAGCAAATCACATCAATGGGCTTCGGGCTCCATCCTTTTTCCTTTAAAGCAACCTGAGTTCCTTCTCCGCAGTCAATCAGCAGACTGCTTCCGTCGCATCTGGCCATCATAGCCGTAAGCCAGCGATAAGGAAGCGGCATCATTCCTCCGGTTCCCAGTAAACAAATATCTAACATAAATGTGTGTTCCTCACTTCTTTTAAGCGTAAGCTAACTATAACACACCCGTCAGATGAATTCAACCAGTTCCTCTACATCCGGACGGATCCGAAACTGTCCTGTCATCCGGTCATAGCACTCCTCACACAAATCCCATCGGTGAATCTCTCCGTCCTTTTCTGAAAAATAATCCCAGGAATATTCTGTCGAAAAGGCCCCTTCCCTCAGGATCCCGTCCTCAACCACCAGCTTCCTTCCGCATCCATTGCAGATTACCCGATCCAGCGTCTGATCACTCTTGTACTTTCTCATCCTTATCTTCACCTTTCTTATTATCAGCTGTTTTCTCCTTGATCCGTTTTTCCGCCGCAGGATTCAGCCCTGCACCGGCAATGCTTCCCAGAGCTGCATCAGCAGCCGCTTTCCGGCGGAAGAATTTCTGTGACAACCTTTTCTTCCGCCGCATAGCGATCCCGCGGAGCATGACGTTTCTATCATAGGACGAACTTTCCATGATAGAAAAAAACGAGGCATCCGCCAAGGCGGATACCCCTACATTATAATCGGAAATGTGTGAAGTTTTAAGTGGTAAATCCTGTATATGCCGTCTCACAGATTCCTTTTCCACATGATTACCGCGTCCTCAGAAGGATTTCTGTAATACCCCTTCCGGACTGCCTCTGCCGTAAAACCATAGGATTCATACAGGTTTCTGGCTGGACGGTTGCTCTCTCTTACCTCCAGCGTGACAGCCGCCGCTTTGTTTTCTACTGCAAAATCTACCATAGCATCCATCAGTTTCCTTGCCACTCCAAGGCGGCGGAAAGGGGGAAGCACAGCAATCCGCTGGATCTCCCCCTCTCCGGCCAGAATCCGAAGATTGCAGTAGCCAAGAATTTGCTCATCCTGTTCAAAAACATAATAAACATCATAAGGACTGTGGATTCCTGCCTCCAAAAGCTTCCAGGACCAGGCTTCCGAAAAACAAACCTTTTCAAGCTCTGCTACCTGTTCCAAATCTCTGGATTCCATTTTGCGAATCATCGATTCTCCTCCTCTGGCGCGTTTCCCTTCCCAGCCTCCGCTCCGGTTCCAGCTTTCTGACCTTCCATTCTCTCTCCGGTCTTTAGGCCTCCGGACACCATATCGGACTCACCAGTTCCAACGCTGTGTCCTGCAGCCAGCTCCTTTACCTTGCCCTGCCGCTTTGCTTCCTCCAGTTCCCGCTCAGCCTGGGCCTTCCGCAGATAGTCCGGCCTGTGTTCTTTTGCGCTTTCCACCTTTCCCGCTTCCAGATAACGTGCTCCCAGAGCCGCTACACTGGCTGCCCTCTGACGGTTGCACTGCGCCGGCGCAAAATCCCAGGAAACTGTCATTTCCTCTTCCAAAAACTTCCGGCACACCGGCATTCCATCTCCCAGGAAAATAACCCGTTCTCCCATCTCATTCAGTCGCTGAATCAGATCATGAATGTCCATAGCACAGGATTCCATAACAATCTGAAAATCCTTTTCAAACCGGTACAATCCTGTATAAACCTGATTTCTCCGCGCATCCATAACAGGACAAATCAGCCCTGATGCCCCATAAAGATTCCATGCCATCGCATCCAGCGTAGGAACATGAATCAACGGCTTTTTCAGAGCCAGCCCCAGCCCTTTGGCTGTTGCAGAGCCAATTCTCAGCCCGGTAAAGGTTCCCGGTCCTCCCGAAACTGCAATGGCATCCACTGAGTCCATATCCAGCTCTGTCATCGCTGCAATCTGATCAATCATCGGCAGAAGCGTCTGGGAATGCGTCTTTTTAAAATTTACCGTATACTCTGCCACTGTTACGCCATCCTCTGTCACCGCTACCGATGCTACCAGAGAAGAGCTTTCTATTGCCAGTATTTTCATTTTTCCAGTCCCTCCACTGTAATTTTCCTGTAATCAAAGCCCTGGCTTAAATCCTTCTCAATCCGAATTCGTATCACATGCTCCGGCAGAATTTCCGGAATCAGCTGTGACCACTCAATCAGACAGACTCCCTCTCCGTAGAAGCAATCCTCATAGCCAATCTCGTCCATTTCGCTGACATCACCAATCCGGTACACATCAAAATGATACAAGGGCATCCGTCCCTCTTCATACTGCTGCACAATCGTAAACGTAGGGCTGTTTACCGGCTCCTGAATTCCAAGCCCTTCTGCAAACCCCTGGGTAAAAACGGTTTTCCCCGTTCCCAGATCCCCATCCAGACAATAAACCTGGCCGGGACATGCCTGCCTTCCCAGGCTAAGTCCCAGATCGCGGGTTTCCTCCGGGCTGTTGGTTATGATTTCCATTCTTTCTTTTTCCTCCAATTACTCAATCACTGCCCCAAGCTGCTTTCCAGACCGCCTGTCAGCCTGAAAAACACTTTTTAAGGCACTGCTGCCTAAAAACCTGTCATCAAATTTACTCGTTCAGCCATACATTTGTCCGAATCTTCACATGGCGGAACGGTCACATCAGATTCTCCTGCGCTGCCCTTTGGGCAAATGTTTACGAGCCATGTCATAAAAGGCCTCTGCCTGTTCTCCTAACACACGATTGGGCAGCAAATACGCATGAACCCGATCCATATAAAGAACAGTCAGTCCCCAGGCTTTATCCATCCGTCCCATCTGTTCCCAGGAAAATCCTGCCTCCTGTCCATTCTGGCTTACCCAGAGACCTTCTTCGCCAAAGGAAAGAACCATGGGATTCTTTACCGCCGGACTCTTCGCCTGTTTCCTGGCTTTGTTATAAAGCAGCAAAGGCTGCCACACAGTAAACAGAAGCACACATACAATCAGCAGAATCCGATACATCGTTGTCACACTGCTCCATTTTGTCACCAGCAAAAACAGGGCTGCTGCCGTAAACAGAATATTAAAAATCCCCAGCATCCCCCCATTTGCATGGTAAAGAGAAAACATCCACAGTTCCTTGGCGGAAAGCTGTACAGTAAACTCCATGCGCTTTCCTCCCGGTTTCTTTTTCCCGGCTTCCTCTTTCTTTTCTGGAATTTCTGTTTTTTCTTCTTTATTTTTTTCTGCAGTTCCAGTTTCCATTATTTTCCTCTCTTTCTGTTACAGCTTCATAGTCAGAGCAATCCGTTTCTTTGCCATGTCCACACTGAGAACCTTTACTTCCACAATATCGCCCACACTGACCGCTTCCATAGGATGCTTAATATACCGGTCTGTCATCTGGGAAATATGAACCAGCCCGTCCTGGTGAACGCCAATATCCACAAATGCTCCAAAGTCAATGACATTGCGGACCGTTCCCTTCAAAATCATCCCCGGCGTCAGATCCTTCATCTCCAGCACATCGGTTCTGAGCACAGGCCTTGGCATTTCCTCTCTGGGATCTCTTGCTGGCTTTTCAAATTCTTTTACAATATCTCTCAAAGTCAGTTCCCCAATCTCCAGCTCCTCTGCCAGCTTTTTATAATCGGAAATCTTTCGTCCCAGATCCCGCAGTCCCCCTCCTGTAATATCCTCTGGACGGTATCCCAGTCTGACAAGAAGCGCCTGGGCTGCATGGTAGCTTTCCGGATGAACAGAGGTCGTATCCAGAGGATTCTTTCCTCCTGTAATTCTCATAAAACCGGCACACTGTTCAAATGCCTTGGGCCCCAGCTTGGCAACCTTCAGCAGCTGCTTTCTGTCTGTAAATGCACCGTTTTCCTCCCGGTAGGCCACAATATTTTTGGCAATGGTTTTCGTGATTCCTGCAATATATTCCAGAAGAGAAGCAGAAGCTGTATTCAGATCCACGCCGACCCGGTTTACACAGTCCTCCACTACGCCCTGAAGGGCCTCGCTTAAATTCTTCTGGTTCATATCGTGCTGATACTGCCCTACGCCAATGGACTTGGGATCAATTTTTACCAGCTCTGCCAGAGGATCCTGAAGACGTCTTGCAATCGAAGCCGCGCTTCTCTGTCCTACATCAAATTCCGGAAACTCCTCTGTAGCCAGCTTGCTGGCTGAGTAAACAGAGGCCCCTGCCTCATTGACAATCACATACTGCACATGCTCAGGAATCTCCTTCAGCAGCTCCACAATGATCCGCTCTGATTCTCTGGAAGCCGTTCCGTTTCCTACAGAAATCAGGGAAATATGGTATTTTTTGATCATCTGCTTTAAAGTCCGCTTCGATTCCTCCACCTTGTTCTGAGGAGCCGTTGGATAAATCACCGCCGTATCCAGCACCTTTCCCGTAGGATCCACCACAGCCAGCTTGCATCCTGTTCGAAATGCCGGATCCCAGCCAAGCACTACCTGTCCTGCAATCGGCGGCTGCATCAGAAGCTGCTGCAGATTCTTTCCAAAAACCTTAATTGCTCCCGCTTCTGCATTCTCTGTCAGCGCGCTGCGCACTTCCCGCTCAATAGCTGGTCCAATCAGGCGATCATAGCTGTCCCGAATGGTCTCCTGCAGAATCGGAACCGTAAAAGGATTGTTTCGGGTAATCACCTGCTTTTCCAGATACCGGATAATATCCTCCTCCGGCGCCTGGATTTTTACTGTCAGAACTTTCTCCTTTTCTCCCCGGTTTAAGGCCAGAATCCGGTGTCCTGCGCACCGTTTAATCAGCTCCTCGTACTGGTAATACATCTCATATACTGACTGGATCTCCCCATCCTTTGCAGACGAGGCAATCATTCCCCGATCCATGGTAATCTTCCGGATATAGCTGCGGTAATCTGCCTGATCGGAAATCCGCTCTGCGAGAATATCTCTGGCTCCTGCAACAGCCTCCGCCTCTGAGGCAACCTGCTTTTCCTCTGAAACGTATGCCCGTGCCAGCCCTTCTACAGGCTCCTTTATCTGCTGAAGCCAGATCAGATCTGCCAGAGGCTCTAACCCCTTCTCCTTTGCAATCATGGCTCTGGTACGCCGTTTCGGCCGGTAGGGACGGTACAAGTCCTCTACCGCCACCATAGTCATAGCCTCCAGAATCTGTTTTTCCAGCTCCGGGGTCAGCTTTTCCTGCTCCCTGATTGAGGAAATCACCTGCTCCTTTTTCTCTTCCAGATTCCGCAGATATTTCAGCCGTTCATCCAGATTCCGCAGCACCTCATCATTTAGAGATCCTGTAGCCTCTTTCCGGTAACGGGCAATAAAAGGAATGGTATTTCCCTCATCAATCAGGCTCACTGCCGCCTCCGCCTGTTTATATCCAATCTGCAGTTCCTCCTGCAGAACCTTAATAATGTCCATTCTGTCTCCATCCTTGTCTGTTTTTTTCTGTCGGCTCTCTGCAGCCGTCAGGACATGCTACCATTATAATTCATATTGGCCTTATCGGCAAGTTCCACCTTGTCCCTCACAGGATTTCATGGTATTATCTTCTTTAGTCCGCTGATTCTGTGGAGCGCTGCCATCTGGCAGACCAAAAGCACCGCTGTCAGACATTTTATATACACCGGAGGATGATTTATGAATCAACAGCAATCTCAGGAGCGGCCCATTTACGACCGGCTGCCCTTTTTCAGTATTCTCGCAGGTATTCTGGGATTTTTAGCCTGCTGCAATCCGCCCCTACAGCTAATCTGTGGTTCCACAGCCCTGATTTTAGCCTGGCTCTCCAAAAAGGAACAGCCCTTAAAACCTCAGGCCATTGTTGGCATTATTCTGGGCTGCATCTGTATCCTGTTCAGCTTTTTTATTTTCTTTCAGTATATGTGGGCAATGAATATTATGGAAGATCCGGCCAATGCCGGCATAATCAAAGAAATTTACAGACAAACTCAGGAAATGCTGGAAAGCATGGCACCTGCTGCCCAGTAATCCCAGGCAGTCCCCTTTAGAGAGGGACTGCCAGAAGATCGATTCCCCAGCATACAAGCAGCAGATTTTTCGCAATCCAGTTTATCAGAATAATCGCTGTTCCTAAGATCAAAAACAGAGACTCTCTCTTTTTCGAAGCGCGCCTTCTGCGCCCGGAACATACTTTCCCATAAATGGCATCAGCGGCCCACAGGGCCGCTGCAATTACACTATAAAGCACAAAGGGATGATAAATCAGACTGTTTTTCCAATCACCCTGCAGCAGATATTTCACTGCTCTCGTTCCTCCGCATCCGGGACAGTACAGTCCTGTCATCAGATGGAAGAGACACGGCATACGAAACAGGCTGACAAGCAGAGACTTTATGCTCATGATTTTCTCCTTTTACAACTCCGCACGGATCATCTGAAGGATGCCCTTCTTTCCAAAAGCCTGACAAGCGCTGTCAAACTCCACTGCCTTTTCTTTAAAAGCAGCCTCCGTCATTTTCTCTGTTACAAATGCAAACTCGTCCAGACCGTCCAGAACCGTAAGCTCTGCCTTTCCAAAGACCGCTTCTACTCTGCTCCGGTTTTCCTCACAGTTTCCGTCTACACGGACAAAATACCGATAACTGGAAGTATCCATGGGCGCAATGGTCTGACGCTCCTCGCTCCAGCCAATGGCAATATTCATATTCTTATGGCGGACTGCAGCAATGATATCAGCAACAACAGCGCTGGCTGTCGGCAGCTTTCCTGCGCCGCTTCCATAAAACATCGTCGTTCCTACCATATTGCCCTTTACCATGACTCCGTTAAACACATCGCTTACAGAATAAAGCACATGATCCCGTCCAATCATAACCGGAGCAACCCAGGCATGTACCTGCTCCCCATCTATCCGGCTGGAACCAAACAGTTTCACGGAGGCCCCAAGCTTTTCTGCATACTGAAAATCTACATCTGTAATTCTTGTAATTCCTTCCGTGTAGATATCCTCATAATTGACCTCTTTGCCGGTTGCCATTGCTGTCAGAATCGCAATCTTGCGGCAGGTATCGTGTCCCTCAACATCAGCCTCCGGATTGCGTTCCGCATAGCCCATGTCCTGAGCTTCCTTTAAAGCAGCTTCAAAGGAAACTCCCGCCCGATCCATTCTGGTCAGAATATAATTGGTAGTTCCGTTTAAAATACCGGTTATCTCCTCAATGACCTCTCCCTTCAAACAGCGATAGAGAGGACGGATAATGGGAATTCCGCCGCCTACGCTGGCTTCAAACAGGAAATTTACCTGATGCTCTCTGGCAATCGCCAGAAGCTCCGTGCCATGAGCCGCTACCAGAGCCTTATTAGAAGTGACTACATGCTTTCCCGCCATCAGACAGGCCTTTACAAAGGGATATGCCGGATTCAATCCTCCCATAGCTTCTACCACCACGGAAACATCTGCATCCTGCTCAATCACAGAAAAATCATGAACAATCTTATCCTCCACAGGACTTCCTGGAAAATCTCTCAAATCCAGAACATATTTTAAAGCAACCTCCTCACCGGCTGCCTCCGTAATCTGGACGCTGTTTCTATCCAGAATCTCGGCTACACCGGAACCGATTGTGCCATATCCCATTACCGCTGCATGTATCATATCCATTCCCTCACTTTATATTTTATTTATAACTCCTCTTACTCCCTTGCCAGAATCTTCACATAGTGAATCCCCTGATGCTCCTCAATTTCCTCCACCATCCGCGACACATTTCCCGTGTTGGCTTTTACCTCCACAGAAAGAGTCAGGGTTGCCACTCCATTTACTGGAATACTCTGGTGGATCGTCAGGATATTGGCCTTGTATACCGCCACAACATGAAGCAGATCTGACAAAAGCCCCTGTTCGTCATCCATCTGTACTACAAATGTTACTGTTTTCCCCTTGGTATTATCATAAAATGGGAAAATATCATCCTTATACTTATAAAAAGAACTGCGGCTGATTCCCACACGCTCCGTTGCATCCTGTACCGTCAGAGCACGTTCTGATTCCAATAGCTTTTTGGCTTCCACAACCTTCAGAAGTACTTCTGGAACCGCTTTCTTTTTCACCACAAAATACTTACTTTTTTCCTCTGCCATCCCCGGTCCTTCGCTTCCTGTTTATACTGTAAAACCGCATTTGTTCGTACGTCAAAAACATTTGTATTCACTTCGAAGATATTATCACAAAAAATAACAGGATGCAAGCATTTTTTCTGTTTGCATCCTGTTTTCTTCTTTTTTCACGTTTTCTTGTGTTTTTCAGCCCCTGGAGTCTGCATTTACAACCAATCCTTACGGCCTTTAATCTTCAGCACTGGCCTTTCGATCCGGACATCCCAGACTCAGCCACCGTAAGTAGGCGCTGATAAAGGGATCCAGTCCTCCGTCCAGCACATTAGCCACATTTCCCGTTTCCTCACCGGTACGCAGATCCTTTACCATTGTATACGGCTGCAGCACATAGGAACGGATCTGGTTTCCCCATCCGATCTCCTTTACGTCGCCGCGAATATCAGAAAGCTTCTCTGCATTTTCCTGCTGCTTTAACATATACAGCTTTGCCTTCAGCATCTGCATTGCCTTATCCTTATTCTGGAACTGAGAACGCTCATTCTGGCACTGTACCACAATTCCTGTAGGAATATGAGTAATTCGGATTGCCGAAGAGGTCTTGTTAATATGCTGACCGCCGGCTCCGCTGGAACGATAGGTATCAATCCGCAAATCATCCTGATTGATCTCCACATCCAGATCCTCCTCAATATCCGGCATAACATCACAGGAAACAAAGGAGGTCTGCCGTTTGCCTGCCGCATTAAAGGGCGAAATCCGAACCAGACGATGTACGCCCCGCTCTGATTTCAGATATCCGAAGGCATTCTCCCCGTTAATCTGAATCGTAACAGACTTAATTCCTGCTTCATCTCCGTCCAGATAATCCAGAACCTCTGTTTTAAATCCCATTTTATCTGCCCACCTGCAGTACATCCGGTACAGCATGCTGCACCAGTCACAGGACTCTGTTCCTCCGGCTCCTGCATTCAGACGGAGAATCGCATTGTACTTGTCATATTCTCCGGACAGCAGCGTTTCCAGACGCAGCTTCTCCAGATTCTTCTCAAACTCCTGAAGCATTTCCTCAATTTCCGGAATCAGAGACGGATCATTTTCTTCATATCCCATCTCAATCATCACCTGAATATCCTCGTACTCCTGCTCCAGACCACGGTAAAGCTCAACGGTATCCTTCAGATGCTTCGCCTCCTGCACCAGCTTGGTAGACTTCTCTGCATCATCCCAGAACCCTGGCTCCTCCATGGATTTGTCTAATTCATCGATTCGTCTGACCTTGTTATCCAGGTCAAAGTGAATCCCTCACTTCCACTAATGGTTTTTCAAAGGTCGATAACGTATACTTGAACTGATCTAATTCTACCACTGTGTCACCTTCTTTCATATAATAATCGCCATTTTCAACTTCTTTGACTCAACTATCATATCATCTTATCAGGCTGCCGTCAATCCGGCGCTTAGTTCTATCGGTTTCCCCCAACCACTGAAAAGCCCCCTGAGGCAGCTCCTTCAAAAGGAACTGCCTCAGGGGGTTTTCACTCGCTTTCTATCATTTGCCTCAGACGGGTTAAATTGTAGCCGTTCAGCCTTGCATTAAATTCTCTTCCGTCCGCAACACTGCTTATACTTCTTACCGCTGCCGCAGGGACAGGGATCATTGGGGTAAACCTTCTGCACTTCGCGCTTCTTCGGAGCCCGAAGTGCAGTGTCATCACGATTCGTACCAGTTACTTTCGCAGCCGGCTCTCTCTCAACCTTCTGCTCCACGCGAATGTGGAACAGAATACGAACAGTCTCCTCCGTAATTGCCGCTGTCATAGCCTCAAACATCTCAAAGGCGCTCATCTTATACTCAACAACCGGATCTCTCTGTCCGTATGCCTGAAGACCGATTCCCTGACGAAGCTGATCCATATCATCAATATGGCTCATCCACTTATTATCAATTACCTTCAAAAGAACTACACGCTCAATCTCACGGATCTGCTCTGCATCCGGGAATTCAGCTTCCTTAGCCTCATACAGCTTAATAGCCTCTTCCTTCAGCATATGCTTCAGTTCATTCTTCTTGGAGACCTCATGGTTTTCCTTTGTAATCGTCTGCAGCGGAATCACAGGAAGCAGCAGGCTGTTTAACTCGCTCAGATCCCACTCATCAGGATTCTGTTCGTCAGAAAGAGACAGATCAACTGCATTTTCCACAATATCCGTAATCATCTTCAGAATTACATCCCGCATATTGTCGCCGTCCAGAACCTTCCGGCGCTCTGCGTAGATAATCTCACGCTGTTCGTTGTTTACCTCATCATACCGCAGCAGGTTCTCACGAATTCCGTAGTTGTTGTTCTCAATCTTCATCTGTGCCTTCTCAATGGCATTGGACAGCATCTTATGCTCAATCTGCTCGCCGTCCGGCACACCCAGAGCCTCAAACATCTTCATCAGACGCTCAGAGCCGAACAGACGCCTCAGATCATCC
>ENA-OQKY01001150-OQKY01001150.1-human-gut-metagenome-genome-assembly--contig:-NODE-1150-length-17153-cov-17.474451_pt1 | contig 17153 bp, 10 predicted proteins | sample MGYA00242652_ERZ504805 | MGnify/ENA primary metagenome ERZ504805 (study PRJEB26092, sample SAMD00036400) | human gut metagenome | host: Homo sapiens | study: EMG produced TPA metagenomics assembly of... | reverse complement strand
TCAACGCAATTAAGTCCTTTTATAACAATAAACATTTTGAGTTTTTAAATTTATAAATTTAAAGTTTTTCTATTATGAACAAAAAATTTTTAAGTGCAATCCTGTTCGGAGCCTTGATGGTTTCTTCAACAGGAACGTTTGTATCTTGTAAAGACTATGATGACGAAATCGATGAGATCAACGCTACGTTGACCGATTTGAAATCTCAGCTGGCAGCTTTGCAGACAAAAGTAGAGAATGGTGATTATGTAACAGGTATCACCAAGACTGCTGATGGCAAAGGAATGACTTTTACTTTCTCTAAAGGAAGTACTGTAACCGTTACTTTGGATGTAAAAGATGGTGAAGCTGGTGCTCCTGGAACTCCGGGTAAAGATGCTCAGCAAGTTACTGTTGATGAAAAGACTGGTGAATTGAAGATTGATGGTAAAGGTACAGGTATTTTCCCTGCCAAAGATGCTGCAAAAGCTCCTGTCAAAGCAGAAGGTGGATATTGGTACACTTTGAATGAAAAGGGTGAATATGAAAATACAAATATCCCTGTATCTGGTATTACTGTTACTGGAACTGAAGCTACAGGCTATACATTGACAGTATATAGTGCTGATGGTGAAAAGGTTATCAAATTACCGACTGCCTCTTCTACAATTACAGAAATCATGATTGGCGATCTAACATTCGGAGCTGTTACCACCACCTCTTCTGCAACTGGGCTTGATTGGGGCTATAAGAGCAATGGAAAGATTGATTGGAAAGGACCCAAAGGAAATATTGCAGCCAACCAGTTGATGATTGGACAAATAGCACCTGCTGAAGGATTATTATCTGTTACTCCTGCCAGTGTGGATTTATCAGGCATGACACTTGAATTAATTGACACAAAAGGTGATATCGCTCCCGTTAATATCGTTGCCACTCCGAATAGTACTGATGGTGCTGCAACCGCTCCTAGAGCTGCTGCAACTAATGGTAAATGGAATTTAGCTATCACTTTGAAGAGTGATGTTACTAAAGATAATATTACAAAAGTATTTGGTGCATGGGATAATTCCACCTATAATGCAAAATTGTACGCTTTACGTATTAATGGTAAAGTTTATACCGATTATACAATTGCTGTAAAAGTGGCTAAAGATAATGCCATTACAAATGCTACAACAGTTGGAAATGGTATTACTTTGAGTACAACTAACCTGAAATCAATAGGAAACAATCATAACAAAGCACTGGACAACAACAGTAATATTGAAGTACCTGTTGGCTCTTCATCATTAGTTTGCTCAGATTCTAAGTTCTATGATGGTTACATTGCTTTTGAAGGTACTCAGACAGCAAAAGCTGAAAAGTTAGGCGTTTCTGCTAATGGTATGAATCTGTCTATTAAAGAATCTGCAAAAGCAGAAGAAGTGATTGCTACTGTCCATATCATGAGTGTTGACGGAAAGGAAACAACCAAAAACATAACATTGAAGATTGGTGGTGTCAAATCTGATGATACTCAAACTATCGCTGCTACTACTTATGAATTAGGTTTGGATGACAGCGGAGATTTAAATGCTATTGTTGTAGATTTGAAGGATGCCTTCTCTAGCTTGTCTGCTGCTAATGCTGAAGAAATTAATAAGTTAACTCAGATTACTGTTGAAAATGTTAAAGATCAAGTTAATTTCTTGGCAAATGACTTGACTTCTACTAATGTAACATTCTATACTGATAAGGATGGTAAACCTGCTGATAAATTTGTAGATGGATCAGCAAATAATGGTGAAGTAGTATTAGCTAACTCAGATGCTCGCAATATCCGTTGGATGAAGATTGCCGTAAATGGTAATGTTAATGCTAAGGCTAAGCCAGGTAACTATAATTTGACTTTGACAATCAAGGATCAAAAATCAGGTACTGCCGTTAGCACAATCAAGACAGTTACAATTCCTGTAACAGTTGCTCTGCCTGCTTGGGATAAACTGTTCAAGAACACAACTGCTTGGGAAGATGGTAAGTTTGTTGCCCGTTTGACAGCTTCAGTTGCTAATACACCTGTGGTAAACTTCACAAGAGCATTCCTTCCCAATACAAAGGCTGCTGTAAATGATATCAAGTTGGCAATTGACAAAGTGGATAATAAGGATGTTATAGCAAACCAATCAAGTGCTTCTGTAACTCTACAGAATATCCAAAATACTAATAAGACTTTGAAAGTTAATGAATTGGGTGTTGTAGCTTCTTATACATTTGGAGGTGTAAATGACTTGACTGTTAAGTCTTCTAAGTTCACTACTAAGATCATGTCTATCTTTGAAGGTGCTAAGTTGGTTTACTATACTAATAATGTAGCTGGTGCAACTGCTAAGGTTGGTGCGGACTTTACTATCGCTAAACTTACTACTGCTAATAATAAGAAGAATGGTTTGGCATTACAGTATGGTAAGGGAGAATCTGCTGTATGCAATAGCATTCCTGCAATCGAAGGTGTAACTGTTCAAGAATCTAATTCTACTGCTGCAGACAAAGTTAAAGTAGCTTATGGCGTAGACGGCTTGAATAATGTTACTGCCGTTTCAGATAGCGAAGGTATTAAATTGGTAAATGCCCAAATCGGTGATAAGGGTACTTTAGTTCTAACATTCACTGACTTCGCAGGCATTGTGACAACCGCTACAATTGCATTCGAATAATATTAAAATTGGTATATAATATAAAGGGGCTGTTTTTCAGAGACAGCCCCTTTTAACTTATAGAATAACTATCTTAGTTATTTATTTCTTTGAATAGTAACATCAATGTTTAGTAATAATTTCTTCTGTTAATTCTATTCCTTTGAGCTAATAATTTTCTGTATATTATAATAATTAAATTGTATTCTATTGATGTAAAAAAGTAGTAGATCTTTATATATGTCTTATCTCTTTGAACTGATAAAAGATTTCTCCCCAAATGTCATTCCATAGAAAGTTATCCTACATATTCTCTAATGTGTATTAGTATCTTTATACCATTGTAGTTTTGTATATTCCTCATTTAAGTCATTAAGTTCTCTCTGCATGATAAAAGTGGTCATACCTGAAAATGCTGTGATAGGGAATGTTCCTTCTTCCGTAGCATAAAATGGAGTATTTCTTTTGTAAACCACACATTGGCTGATACACTCTTGAAGTGCATTGTATGTGTTTTCATCTGATAATGATTGATAACATTGAGCGAAATCAAAAAAATAGAATGGGGCTTTTAAAACTCCATCATAATTTTGAAGGTTACCGACCGGGAGGAAAGAACCAGATATTTCTGTATTGATCTGTCGTATCAAATTCGCTAAATTTGATAATCCGGCAGTTTTTATTATGCTAATGGTAGCAGAACGTTTATCGCCTTCCATCAAATTCCAATAATGAAAATAATTTTCTGCAAATCTTTGCAAATCAGCAGCTTCTTCAAGCAGACAGGAAATACTGCCGGCATAGATAGGAGTGAATCCCGGAGATACTACTGGGGCAGAGGAAGCCATGATATATGCTGCTTTATTTCTTAATTCATAAGCCACCTCAATACCTGCCATATTACATGCTTCAAAGATTATGAATTCAAATAAATGGTCCGGGAGGGCCATAGCAAAATCTGTTATTTCCATTTCATTATCATTATCGATGATGATAGACCGCGAGCCATTAACCAATGTATGTGGAGGAAGCCAGCCACTGCCATGGGAAAACACGATTAAACCGTAGCTTTTAGCAGGATAAAGCCGAGTTACGTCGTTTATAACTCGTTTAAGTACTTGGGGGGAGGCTGAGTTTTCTTGGTCATAGGTATGTATGGTAATATAGCCTTTCTCACTTTTTCCATCAATTTCCATCAATCGTGGAGAGTCCTTAAATGGTGTATCCTGATACACTATTATTTTTCCATCTGTTCCGTCTTGCCATCCATTTTTAATTTGAACAAGTTTGTCATAGGTTTCCGCATCAAGATTATTATCTCCTCCCAGATAAACCAATAGTGTCCGTGCAGGTAAAACAACAGGGGTGTCATTTTCTTTATGACAGCTACATACTAATAACAGAAAACAGACAGCATATATATACTTCATACACAATATAATTGGATAAACGATTGTAAAGACTAAAAGAGGGGAACATTTTGCCCCCCTCTTTTTAAATAAACAATGAGCGTATTAATTACTTATCATTGTGCTTTTTAACCTGAATTTGGATAGTTCCGACAGAATGTCCGAGATCTCCCTTCCAAGTATGCTCGCAGATACCGCCCCACTTGTGATTTACACAAACTTCTACATCAATAGTAAACGGTTGGGCAATATCTTCACCATTGTTAATCCATGTGATAGTCTGCTTAGTATTATCAAGCTTGATCTTATTCATGTTTTCAGCATCCAATTCACTTCCATCAGCAAAGTATGCCTTAGAAACCTGGAAGTTAACTGTTGTATTGACATCGAATACGTTGTTGGTAACTACCAGTTTTTGTGACCAGCCTGCATTATTACCAGTTTGAACCAAAGTATTATTCTCAGCCATATCTTTGTGGTCATAGATAACATGGTTGTTATTGAATTGTGCCTGAGCACCTTCAGACCACAGATAATCTGACAAGAAGAATGCATCCTTCAATGATACTGTATTTTCAGCTTCTTGGTACTTGTCATACAAAGGACCTGCTTCGTAAGCGTGGAATACCATCGGAGTTACAAATGCAACTTCAAATTCATCGATAACCACTGTAGAACGTCCATTTTCAGGAGCAGCAGCACCAGTATAATTAGTAGTATGATCTTTAGCCCAAGGAGTATTGTTTACCATATTGATAGTATCGCAAGAGAAGTTATTGTAATCTTCTTTAGCATACTTGTTATGAGCATTGGCTTCCTTGTTGCAAGTACCATACAATCCGTCAACATCTTCGTTGAAGCTTACTACAGCACGCATTTTGATCTTCTTCAAATCTTTAGCGTCAGCAGCATTGATCCAAGCACGTCCTGCGTCTGTTGCTTCCAAGGCGATATACCACTTATTGTCTTTACCTTGATACAAACGAATACCGGAATTGTGACCGTCAGCTATCTTAGATGCATTATTATGCTGGTCAACCAATTCGAATGACAAGGTAGCTCTAGCCCAATCCTTATCATGAGTCTGACCCTTATAAGGATTATAGTTGATCAAATCGAATTCGTCATTCAATGCTGCAACCATTTCATAAGTTTTAGGAGCATCAAAGTTATCATATCTACCGTGAGCAATGAAGTAAGAATCATCTACCCAGTTCAACTTGGTCTTTTCAGGAGCAACCACATTCGGATACTTCACATTGATAGTATAAGTAACATGGATGTCAGGTAATCCCTTATGATCAGCATTTGGCTTGTATGTACCCTTAACAGTGTAAACGTCGTGATCGTCATGACGAGAGAATGCTGTATTCTTCACTGTAACGAACAGCTGATTATATTCTTCAGGAACAAAATTCGGATCTAATGAATAGTCTTTATTATCTTTTCCGTCCCATGCATATACAGCGTGTTGTTTAGCCTCGTCTGCTGTCGCAAATTCAGGAACAAACTCATAAGTCTTACGGAATTCGTCTTTGCTCAACTGTACATCTTTATGGTTGAATATCTTATCCATATCCATATCAAGAACTTGATTGATATGTTTCAGAGTGACATCTTTTGTTTCTGTAACATTAATTTCAGGAACAACTGTCTTGCGTACAATGTGAATCTTGATGATTGCTGTTTTAACTACATTACCATTGTCTTCACCCGGTGCTACCAGTTTCACACGAACAATAGGAGTTCTGTCTATAGCAGCTGTGTGACTGGCATCAGTTTCTGCACCCCAAATCGGGTCCGGAGTTTGTTTTACTGTAGCAACACCATCTTTGGTAACTTCCAAGTAACGTTTAGTCTGGTTAACACCATCATAGTAGAAGTCAACCGGTTCAAACACCAATGAATAGTCATCAAAACCATTATCCATCAAAGGATACTGAGCATCTTTGGCTTTTCCACTACGGTTATCAAAGAAAGAAGTTACGATATCTCTTAAATCTTTTGAATGTCCATCGCCCGTGTAATTCAGTTCTACAACAATACGGTTTGCATCATCTTTAGATTCAGTATCTCCCTTATATAACTGGTTTTCAGCATTGGCTTCGAACTTGGCTTTATCTGCTTGATAAGCTTTTAATTTAGCCTCTTCAGTACCAGTCGGATTCAAGGTGTTAAGATAATATTCATCTTCGATGAATTCTCTATAATTTACCTTGTTAGGAGCAATTGCATTTTTAATCTGAGCAGGAGCGTTAGTTTGGTCAAATGCATCAGCGACTTTAACCAAATGTACGTTCTTCTGCAAAATTACTTCATGCTTGGCGGGAACAAAATCAGAATGAACGATTTGGTCATTGTTCTTAATTCTCAATGAATATACTGTTCTTTCGTCCAGATTAGATTGCTCAGCAAAAGCCCAATCCTTTACACGGAAGTTTAACATACCATGTCCTTCTTTATAAGAATCAACGGTGATTTTTCCATCAGTGTATAGCTTTTGTCCGGCATTGAACAATTCCCAATTCTTGTTATTTGTATTGTAGTTCCATATTTCAGCAGTATCACGAACAAATCCTACCACTTCCATATCCTTGAATGATACGCTGTTAGGATTTACCTGATACTTCACGTCTGCCTTACCTGAGTAAACGATTTTAAATGTATTAAAGTTACTTTCACTCCAATCTGCACCTGCAATCTCTGTTTTACCTGCCACACTATCAGTAACGATGGTAGGGAAATGGATTCTGGCAGCTTCACCTTCAGAAAGGAAAGTAGGGATAAACTTAACTCCGCTAACTACAGAAGTAGCTTTAGGCATACTGATAGTCTTTTTAGTGCCATTAGCGTAAGTAATAACTAATTCATAAGCTGACTCACCTTCTTCTACTGATACTACATAATCATCAGCAGAAGTACCCGGAGTACCTGGTTTGCCTGGTTCACCTTGTTCTCCTTTTGCACCATTGTATAATTTAATGGTCTCTCCATCACTGAATTTGATTTCATAACCACCATTACCATCAGTGAACGGAGTACAGCTTTCGACATATTTGCCTGAGCCTACTTTGTCTTCAAGGGCCTTGATTGCATCTTTCACATTGGATATTTCTTGATCCAAGCGGTCGATGTCGTCATCGTAATCCTTACAAGATACAAATGTTCCTGTTGAAGTGACCATAAGGGCTCCGAACAGGATTGCACTTAAAAATTTTTTGTTCATAATAGAAAAACTTTAAATTTATAAATTTAAAAACTCAAAATGTTATTGTTATAAAAGGACTTTAAATCTTTTTCCGCGTTTGGATGGTGCTTTATATAGAAACTGCAAGGGAGATGCGCCGACCACTTTATGAAATGCGGCATAAAAAACGCTTTGGGATGCAAACCCACACTTCCTAAAAAGAGAACTGGTTGAATACGTACCCTCTAGTAATAAGGACTTTGCATACTCAACACGATATTTATTAAGAAGCTGCTTGAAGTTGCATCCGAAGTAGTTGTTCACCGCATTACTCAGGTAGGTCGTATTCGTGCCGAAAACAAAAGAATACTTATATCACTATAAATCAACAATGTAACTACCAAATAAAAAACTACTCTGTCTATTGGTTATCTATAGAAGGTCTAAATAAATTTTTATATATTATCAACGGAGGACAGTTTGCACGAATAATTACATTTATTGAAGATAGGAAAGGTTTTCTATTATTTCAAAATGCACCTTAATAGTGCAAAATAAGCAAATATATGTACAGCAAGAGTGTGCAGATAAAAGGGGGGCCGATTTAAGCCGCCGTACCGTTATGTATCAAATGCAGAGCCTCTCTTTCAGGGATATCTCCAACTGTTTCACCGTATTTCCATCAATACTTATTCTTTATCAGATATCCTGCAACACAAAGTCGAATTGCCGAAAGATTTCCGCCCCTTGGTATATTTTACTAATTATTTAAAGAGAGGTTATTATCCTTTCGTTTTGGAAGATGATTTCGATGTGCGATTGCAACAGATTATCAACCATACTTTGGAATCTGAAATTGCCGCCATATTGAGCGCCAGCCGTAATAATATTGAAGATTATAGCCTGTACATTGAAGAAGCCGGATAAATGAATGTCATACCCTTGTGGCAATTAGGTTTGGGTTATTAAAAAGCCGGTCAATGAGGAATTTCAGTAACAAATGCCCATTGGTGAACTGTACCTGTCGTTATAAAGGGAAAGCGGCATGAAGCTTCCCCAGGGTAAGATTTCTTATTCCGGAAGGTTCCTGAAAAAAGCGATGGAACTGATATACAATTCCAAACGTGTCATGTTGTAATCCATTGTGTATCTCCCAGCTGATAGGCGTACCATAAAATAGGGGTGTGAATGCCTTTATTCCGTATCTTACATATCCTCCAATGAGTAGCCTGTATATTCTATCTGATATCTTTTTAACTCGCCTATAAGTTTTTGGGATTTTTCTTTCAAGACCGGCATAGATATTTTATTCCGGTTAATCTTTACCTCTGCTATCCGGGCTGTACGGTCAATACGGTTTACAGCTACGATATCAATTTCATTTTCTCCTTTTGAATCCCACCAGTTTCCTATAATCGTGAAACGCTCCTCTTCCCATAACTTTTGTTGGAAATATCGCTCCAATACCAAACCGGAATAAACATCATATCCTTTCTTTACAATATCCAATAATAAATCCGACCGGTGATTCTCCACCAAATCAAGGTTAGGATAGATAAAGCGGAACCAGAACTGCAGAAAATTGTCATTCAGCTTGTACTTAACTCCCTTGCTCCGTTCAGACGCAAAGATGGGACGCATCTTCTTCAAAAGGGTATAATTGATTTCAAGGTTGCGCAGATAGGCACTTGTGGTGATACCTAAAACTGAGTCGATCTCACCGGATGTATTTTTCCCGTCAGCTATCAGGCTCAAGATAGAATAATAAACGGCTCCCTCTTTTCTAAATTCCATATTGATCAAATCATTCCCTTCTGTAAGAAAAGGCATGTATTCATTGGTAAAGCAAGTAAGCATTCGTTCTTTCTTGAAAGCACCTTCGTCCATCAATGTTTCTATATATTTTGCCACCCCACCGGTCAGCATATAAAGACAAAGTAAATCCGCCGGAGTATAAGCAGGATGATAATGCCTTAGAATCTGTTTCTGTGTTGCTATGCTGAACGGCTGCAAGTCCAGACGCTTGGTCATCCGTCCATACATGGCCGATTTTTTATCCTCAAACAGTTCTTTCATCAGTGAATAAATGGAGCCGCAAGTAATGAAGTTTATTTTCATATCCGACTTGTATTTATCCCATAATTCTTGCATGTCGGCAAAAATACTCTTGCGTACATAAAAGAACTCCTGTACTTCATCTATCACTAGATTCAGCTGGTTCTGAGTGGCATACGAAAAAAGAATATCAAAAATATCACGCATAGAACGTACCGAGCCATAAACGGATATACCAAGTTCTCTCTGTATCTGTCTTTGTATAGAACTGCAGAAGGTAGCTTCCGCCTCGTTTTTCGCCAATATATAAAGGCATTGCCTACCTTGAAAATTCCGTCTTATCAGACTGGTTTTGCCGATGCGGCGTCTGCCCATGACTATGGTGAACCGTGCCGATGATGCGGACAATTCTTCCTCTCTTCTGAGAATTTCTAATTCTTTTTCTCTGCCAAAGAAATTCATATATTGTTAACATTTAGATGTTTATAAAAATAATAACGGTTATAATAACCATGGTTATTTTTGCAAATATACTTTTGTTTATTTGGAGCAGCAAGAATTGTGATATAATTTATCTGAAAAAAAGCTGAAAAGAATTATCGGACCTGATAAACTGGAAGAAGAAGCTATCCGGAATCTCATTTTCATCTGTATGAAGCAACAATGTATCCTGAGAATGGAAAGGCTGGGAGGATTATTGTTACATAGTCTGAAAAATATAAATCTTTCATACCGATCATAAATCAGGCTCAAAACATTGATGATTATCTGTTTATTAGCATGTCGGGATTCTGAGATTCTCTTAATCTTGAATGGCTCAGCGATAAAAGCCAGTTGTTTCTTTCTTCCTTTCATCTACCGTCGAAACACCCTGTCGATAGGCGTTCCGGCTATGAAGGGACATCCTGTCATTGCCTTTTCATTCTCCTTTCCTACCGTTCTTTCACACCTTTCCGTAAAAGGGTACAAACATACGGCTGAAACGGGAGTGAGAGGAAGTAATTTCAACCTTAACCAGCTGATCGTCTGTATGTCTTAAATAAAATGACAGGATGAATGGAGAAGGAAGCATATCGGCTTAACAAGGAAGTAATGCGATGAACAAGCTTGGCTGGCACACGGAACATGATAGGCCTGTACGCAGAACACGGCAACTTTGTACACGGAACATGCTGACGTTTTTTTTAAACGTATTGTTGTTTTTTAAAAACCTGAAGATGTATATTTAAAACCTGAAGGTATATTTTAAAAACATGTCGGCTTATTCAACAATAAACATTAGTAACGTGCAAGCCTCAACATTAGTAACGTATGAACCGTAACGTTAGTAATGTGTAGGCCTGTACGTATATATTGTATCAAGTTTCACCATATCTTGTACCAAGTTTCATTGAACTTTGCACCAAGATCTGCCATATTTCCGCCCCCTCTTGACAAACGCCTTTTTATGTTGTATATTTGTAGTTTGCCAAACTTAAAAAAGTAACTCATGAATGTATTCGCTACTCTCAAAACAGTCTTCTTCGGAAGCAAATTCCTGTCAAGCCCTGTTCCTATTGACGGAACACCGCGTCGTGATCTCGTATCCGCTCTCAACGGGCTGATGCCGCTTTGCCGGACTATACCCGGCGTGCGTCTGGCGCTGGATATCCGCGAGGGCCAAGTAGTTCTGGCATTGAACTGGACTCCGCGCACTGACGGGAATGCTCCCACGGGCAGTTACCACTACATCGTGTCGGACGAAGACGGAGTAAGAGAGATAGCCGACTCACAGGTTCTTCTCACTGAAAACGGTAAGGATAACCTGCCGGGGAGTATGGACGATTCTCGGATACATCCGATAGTCTCAACTGAAAAAACAGAGAAGGATTCCGCTCACTTGAAAAAAGATGTTCAGAAAAAAGCGGGACCAACCTCCCCAGAAGATACTGGCAAGAAGGCGAAATCACATACCCTGATGCAGGAAGTGACCGCTTTCCTCACCTCCCGCTACCGCTTCCGGTTCAATGTGCTTACTGAAGAAACTGAAGTGGCAAGTGTAGAAAACAACATTCCCGATACTCATCTGCGTTACACCAAAGTGGACGAACGATGGATGAACTCACTAAGTCTGGAGGCTATTGAAACGGGCATAGACTGTTGGGACAGGGACATTCAACGCTTTGTGCGTTCACGCCGCATCAGTGAATACCATCCCTTTACTGCCTATTTTGAGCAGCTTCCCGAATGGGACGGCACGGACCGGGTGTCCGCGTTGGCACGCAGGGTGTCCGACGACCCGGTATGGGTGAACGGTTTCCACCGTTGGATGCTGGGACTCTCCGCTCAATGGATGCAGCTCAATCCGGATAACAACCGCGCCAACAGTGTGGCTCCCCTGCTGGTGAGCAGCCGCCAGGGATTGGGGAAAAGTACGTTCTGCCGTCTGCTGATGCCCGATACGCTGAAATCCTACTACACGGAAAGTTATGACCTAAGTTCCCCGGCATCCGCCGAAGCCAAGCTGGCCGCCTACGGATTAATCAACTTGGATGAATTCGACAAACTAGGTGCATCCAAAATGCCTTTGCTGAAGAACTTGATGCAAGCCTCCGCACTGAATATCCGCAAGGCTTACAAACACAGCGCTTCATCGCTTCCCCGTATTGCCTCGTTCATCGGCACCAGCAACCGGGAGGATTTGCTGGTAGACCGCACCGGCTCACGCCGCTTTCTTTGCGTCAGTCTGAAACATGCCATAGACTGCACCACGTCCGTAGAGCATAAGCAATTGTACGCCCAGCTTAAAACAGAACTTCTATCCGGTGAACGAAGCTGGTTCAATAAAGAAGAGGAACAGACTATACAGCAACATAATGCCCTATTCTACAAGCATGTACCCGAAGAAGAGGTGTTCCGCCTTTGCTTTCGCTTTGCTACAGAAGAGGACAATCCGCAGGAAGTGCTTAGCCTCTCCGCCACCCAGCTGTTTGAACGTATGAAGGCAGCCCATCCTTCGATCATGAGAGGGATGACCGCTTACAGCCTGAGCCGTATCCTGCCCCAGCTGGGCGAACGGGTACATACCACCAAAGGAAATGTATACCGGGTGGTAGAATGTTAACTTTCAATTAATTGAGAATTTATCTATGGAAATGAGATTCCCGGTATGGAAGTCGATTAGACGCATTCACACTCTCAAGCATATATTGTCAAGAAGTGTGAATGCCCTTTTCTAGTATATGAATGGGTCATCCGGCATCATAATGAGCGCTGCATACCAAACGTATTTTGTATTTCACCGTACTCCCCGCCTGTAAAAATTTGGATGAGGTTTTAAATCCGAATGCATATATGCTTCCGTTATGATCATATACATACCGTTTCTCAATATCCAATAACGGGTCTCCGTTTCTTAATCCCTCTATGGTTTCATTCAGTTCATCCAGTGATGATCCGCTGAACGTCTTATGCAATACTTTTGCCTCCTCTTCAGTCGGAAGATGCCATCCGTCTGCTTCCTCCTCCTGTATGATATTCCGCACATCGGAAGCGAATCCACTCCACTCATCCAGACTCATCAACAAAATATCCGCCCCTGTGGAACTTGCATTCTCTATGCCAGCTACAATTCCTCCGTTCCAGATATTACCAATTTCGGGTAGCCCGGAAAGATCCGGATTAATGGGAGGCGGCTCACTATCGCCATTACCTTCATCAGCACCGCCAAAATTGAATTTGATGTCTACCGGAGCCTTCCATTCACCTGATATCAAACTGCCCCCTACCGTGACATCACCCGAATAGCTCCCCCCGATATTCAATGGCACGTTCGCTTCCGGCTTTCCTTTGAAAGTGTATCCAAACGTCTTTGTCTGACTATTATCTTCCAAGGTTATGGAAAAAACGGTCTGAGAGCCGCTCCCCGGAAAAATATAAAAAGGCTTTGCACTCCAAATTCCACCCGGCTCAGACTCACAAATAATTTCCGTACTCTTGTCTTTGCCGGAATACTCCCTTGTAAACGACAGGGAAGAATATAAAGGCGAAATCTGCAAACTCACCTTTTTAACGTTTGCCGGTATATCTTCCAAACTGATATTGACTAAAGATACAGCATAATAGAGGGTTACAGAAACAGATATATTTTTCTTATTGGCAATTGTCACAGTTGAAGTGCCCATCATTAGCGCGCGTGAGCTTCTGTTATTTTCTTTCATAACAATTACATCATCAAGGCTAGGATCTTTCGGAACGATATATTCCTCTCCCAAACCGGCTATTGCAACAATAGTATATCGGGCAGGAGGTAACTTCATTTCAATCTGGGCGTTATCTGTCATTTTCAGACTGGCAGAACAGCTGCCGTCCTCTGCAAACGCATAGATATAGGCCGGATAATTAATCTGGGATTCTCCGCTAGACCTGGCAGATATCTTTAAAGGAAGATTTGTTTGCGAGACTCCGTCTTCATCGTCTTCTTCATCATACATCGGGCGTTGGCAAGAAACAGCAGACAGCAGCAATAGAAACAGAAGCACCTTTAATTCGGTTAATCTATAATTCATAACATATTATTTGTTTGTGGGTTTATTTCTTCTCCATTTATAACTATATCCTCTTCTTCATTTCCCGGAGTCCAACCCGAAATACTTCCTCCCGTTATAATTACATTTCCGTCTTTTACTACAATATTGTATTTATGAATACATCCGGACAATAAGCCCGGAGACAGGCCATCTCGTCGTGTTATGTAATATTTGTTGTTACGGGTATATTCAATGGTGAGATTAACAGAATGGTTTTTCACGGCTTTCGGATCAATGTTTCCGTCATTCTCGCCCCCGTTCAGGATAAAATAAAAAGAAGCATCCTGATTGTTCATGGTGTGTGACGGAGTAATCTGGAAGGTTTCCTTGGGAGTTTCGCTGATGGTGATGCTGTTCGTTTCAAAGGAGTAGTATCCTTGAGTCATCAACCCATTTCCTTCAAGTCTGATTTTGTCAATAACGGCCTGTGCCATATCTCCTTCACCCTTTATGTTTATCTTTAATAGTGACAAAACGTGCTTAAATGAATAATCGCCCGAAAAGGCCACATTGCCAAGGTCGGTATCGTAGGAAAGCTTCCTGGATGCTACTAGAAAGTCATATTGGTCAATATTTTCCCAAGTCCCGTTCTGGCTGTCGAGAGAAGGCATTTTTATATTTTCCTTACTTTCGGCTTTGGAACCGGAGTGGGGATAATATGCGTAAAAAGTATGTTCCTGGTTTTTATCTTTCCAAAAGACACTCTTTTCTGTAGTCCAGGAAGTTCCATCGAATATCCAGCGGACAGCACTGTCATTGTCCATAAAAACACCTATATCATCGGCTTTACTAAAACTAGCGATGGCATTTTCATTATCTTGCAAATAGCGTGCTCCGGAAACTGTTTTCCCGATTCTTGCCATAATGGATACCGTGTACTCTTTTTCTTGTAGTTGCTCTAATTCCTCACTACCTTGGCAGGCAGAGAAGCACATGAACGTCAATAGCGATACATACAATGATCTTTTCATTCTTTTATTTTATAATAGTGAGGGACAAAACATCAGCTTATCCGTTAAAATTAAAATGAGGACAAGTTGAATTGGTCGAGGATTAAAGCATGTCTGCTTATTGTCGGTAAGAAATTAAACTTGTGTTCGGCTGCGAAAATAATTCATTCTTAGCAAAAAGAAAAATAAAATGATAAAAAGATGAAAATTAAATGTGTTATGCCGGCAACAGCATGAACATTCTTACCGGTATATTCCCATAAAAAATAGTGGAAGGCAATCTTTTGTTTAACGCTTTAGGCTGACTATGACTAAATCTTACCTGTAAATTATCTCCTTCCATTCTTCTACAGTACGTGTAAGGGAAGAAAAATTCACCCCGATACAGACTATTTTACGGTTATCGGTCAAATAAGATCGGGCATAGCCTTTCTCTGCTATTTGCTGTAAAGCCTCCTCTGCTGTTCCGTCCATCTTGAATTCGAAAATGTAAACATATTCGTCCATTTCCAATATGCAGTCCACTCGTCCGAAGCTCTGGCGATTCTCACAATGGATTGCACGGCAATAAACTCCTATCAAACGGAGAATCAGATAAAAAGTGTATTGGAAATGTTTCTCAGTCATATCCAATTCCTTCAAGGAAGTGTGAGAGTCATACGGGATGCTTGCAAGAAAGGCGGTCAGAGAATCACAAAAAGCGGAGGTGTTCCCTTGCTCAAGGCAAGTGACAGCATCGATAATCCAACTGTTGACCTCTCCACCTCCGGGTTTCAAATAATGTGCTGCCAATACGGACAAGAACCCTTTACGCACCTCATTATTGGGAAAATCGAGCAGATAAGTTCCCATACGTCTATTATATTCTTTAATAGTGAGATATCCGCTCTGATAAATCATGGGTAGAGGCTGTTCCACATCAGCCTTATAATCCACAAACAAAGAGGGAACATAATAACGTCCGGCAAGTTCGTTTATCTGCTCGCGGCTGTGTTGCAGCAGACGAACCAAATAGGTGGGAGTACCTGTAGAGAACCAGTAATCACGAATTGCCATACTGTCAAAAGCATTAAGAATGCTGAACGGATTGTAAATGTCGGTCATCCTCTCTCCAAAATGATATCCGTCATATTGCCGTCTGAGAAGTTCCTTCATTTCTTTCACTGTGTACTGATATTTAGCAGCCAACTGTATGGTGGGTTCTTCGAAAAATGCTTCCAGCTCATTCTGGGTGATACCGCACAAGGCTTCGTACCGTTCATCCATACTGATATCCTTAGGCTGGTTAAATCCACTGAAAACACTTACTTGGGAAAACTTTGTTACTCCGGTCAACAATACGAATCTCAAGTATTGATCGGCTCCTTTAAAGGTAGAATAAAAGGATTTCAATATTTCCCGGTTATGGTTCTCCAACAGAACTTGCTTTCCATAATCATCATAAAAACAAGCTTCCGTATCTAATACATCCAAAATAGGTTTGTCATATTCATCAATCAGAACCACCGCACGCCGCCCTGTCTGTTCATAAGCCCGGCGAAGTATTTCAATGAAACGGGTTCCTATGGTTGTATAATTGGGATTCTTGCCATAAATATCTTCCCAGTTCCCTAAATAGCCTTCAATGGTAGCCTCCAGAATTCCGGGTTGTGTATACAGTCCTCCATTAAAGTCTATACGGAAGATAGGATACTCATACCAGTCCTTTTCCAATCCGTCGATTTCCAGTCCGGCAAACAAATCTTTGCGTCCCTGGAAATAACAGGCAAGGGTACTTACCAGCAGGCTTTTGCCAAAACGGCGTGGACGGCTCAAGAAATAAGTCTTGCCTTGTGTTACCAAGTTGTAAATCAAGCCGGTCTTATCCACATATACATAGCCATCTTCACGGATTTGGTCAAAACTCTGTATTCCAATAGGGTATTTCATATTTTGTTGCGGTTCTAGAATGAATGATGAAACAAAGATATTAGTAAATGACAAACAAAGCAAATAAAGGATTTGTTTTTTCTGCTTATGACAAGTTTTTCTATTTCCTATTAATGGATGATAATCGCCTATTTCTGTCCATATATATTGGCATTCTATCCTTTAAAGGATACTTTGAAAAGTATTTAGAATCTATCTATTTTGCAATAAGATATATTTCTTCTACTGAATTTGCTATATCATTGTTTATCAGCATTATACATATTCTTTCGTTTCCGGCACGAATACGACCTACCTGAGTAATGCGGTGAACAACTACTTCGGATGCAACTTCAAGCGGTTGATAAATTCCTACAGGGTGGCTCGCGCCAAGGAGCTGCTGGACGGTAAAGATTGCCCGG
>ENA-OQKY01001147-OQKY01001147.1-human-gut-metagenome-genome-assembly--contig:-NODE-1147-length-17174-cov-6.521030_pt1 | contig 17174 bp, 10 predicted proteins | sample MGYA00242652_ERZ504805 | MGnify/ENA primary metagenome ERZ504805 (study PRJEB26092, sample SAMD00036400) | human gut metagenome | host: Homo sapiens | study: EMG produced TPA metagenomics assembly of... | reverse complement strand
GTGATAGTATGATAGATGGAATAGGCATCCGTCATACCTACTATCATTGCTTGTGTCTATTGATATTCAATTGATAAAAGGAAATTAGTGATAGTATGACAGTTGTTTTTCAAAATAATCCTATAATGCAATAAAGCAGGCCGATGAGGGCTATGCAAAATTTATTTCAGAGAAATTTAAACAGGCTCTTAATCACGACTCTTGGCATGTTAAAACATATTATCAAACATTTACATACGGTATTGATATGATTTTAAAACAAATACATAACATCAGCTTGGTCCTATTATTAATTTGCTCATCTTGCATAGACACTAAAGTCGATTCTATATTTATCAATTTAGAGCATGCAGAGAGTAGCATAAACTATTCTTCTATATTTGAACGGGTTGAATATATTAATTTAGATGCAGGAGAAGAATGTTTATTATCAGGAATCAAAAAAATCTATTTTGATTCAGATACACTTATTTTTCAAGATTCTAAAAATGAGGGAGTTTTCGTTTTTAATTTAAAAGATCATAAACTGGTGAGTCACATCAATAGGATTGGTCAAGGGCCAGAAGAATATCATAAAGACAATGCAATAGCTGTTGATTCTACTTCGAATTTAATACATATCTATGATATGATGAATTTCAAAGTCAATGTTTATACCTATAAAGGAGAATATGCATATTCATATAAAATAGAATATTTTATGAGAGATTTTGCATGGATGGACAATCTGTTATTAATCATACAACCTTGTATAAATAAGGTGTATAAGAGAAACGGTGTTTGGCTTTACAAGCCGATCGAAAAACAAGAATCTTTGCTGTTAGAGCATGATGGAGATGATCAGTCTTTTGAATTTATGTCTACCTATATCGAACAATCAGAAAATAAAATTTACTATTACGATCGAAACGACGATTGCATCTATCTTATAAACAATAAATCCATTTCCAGACTTTACAAAATAGATTTGAAGCAGAAAGTGCCATTAGACATACGAACTGCATCAAATCAAAATCCCAAAGATTTAAATATGAAATCAATGATGTTTGATTTTGTTCCCTCTCCTCATTCTGTATTGTTATGCTATTTTATGTTTGGAGAAAAAGAGAATCCATATAGGTATGTTCTAATTAATTCGAAAACAAAAGAAACCATCATATTTAAAAAATTTATAAATGATATGGATGATATTCTTTTCGCTGACAATAAGACATTCTGTATTAATGATCAATCATGGTGTAGGCTCTCTCAACAATCCGAAGACAGTGAAACAGTACAGTTGCAAATTATGTATTTAAAGGATCAATTTGTTCATCATTAATAAAATGAGCAATAATCATGAAACATTATGGAACAATCAAGAGAATTCTATCGAACAGAATAGACATATTAACTCGCTGATGGTGAGATTTATCCGGTAAAATAAAGCAATTAACAGGAAAAAGAAAGGAGTTCCTGCCTACAGCCTCACAAACGTTAGCAGAAACTCCCGGACTTTCCCTCATTCAATAACAAATAAAGAAGGAGGTAACGGCAAAAGTAGTAAATTTGAAACAAACGACAAAAGGGTTAGAAATCACCCGTCTCGGGAAATGATACCGGGTGAAAGGTTCAAAAACAAACATAAGTCTATAAATTCCTAAAACAAAACGAAAATGGGAAAGAAATTTTTTGGCGTAATCGCTTTTGTTGCGATCGCCACCGCCGCCGGCTGGAACTACCAGCAAAATAAACAAAGTGTTGAATTGTCGGACTTGGCATTGGAGAATGTCGAGGCATTGGCAAGAAATGAAAGTGGAAAGAACAATAAGGCATTGGCTCAAAAGGCGAATGGAGAATACTGTTGTACTCCTTTAAACGGTAATAATTGTACTCAATCACCAGCTTGTTAGAATGTTAATATTAGAGATATGTCAGAATTTAATTCGCAAATAATGTCTTATAAGATAAATTTGGGCATATCTTTTTGAATACTTCTAATCATCAAATTATTTCAAATGAGAAAGTCTATTTTTTTTCATGATCAACAGAGAGTCTGGCTCCTTGTTTGTTGGGTCTTTATCACATTCGGTTGCCTTCCTGAGGAACAGAGGCTTACATCCGTTCCTGCCATAGAAGTAGACATAGCTTCAGATACAGAGTTGAAATTGTCAGAATACTTTGAGAATTTTCGAATGCTCAAGCTTCCGACGGATACTCTTATGGGGAAAATAGAGAACATTAAGTGTGAAAATAATAAAATTTATATCTCTGATGGACTAACTCTTTTTGCTTTCTCCGAAGAAGGAGAATTAGCCCTTTGCTTAGAGAAAAGAGGTGAAGCTCCAGATGAATATTCTGGGATTTCAGATTTTGTGATAGACGGTGAAAATATTATAATATTGGACAGGAATCAACAAAAAACAATAACGTATGATCATTCAGGAAATAGTATTTCAACATTTCATCTCAAGTACTATGCACAAGCTATTTCGCCGATAGTGAATAATACATTTTTTTTATATAACGGATTTGATACAAGTCACAAATTGCATCGGATTAAAAATTGGAAAGAAGATTCCGCATTTTTAGAAGTAGATAAAAACCAAACAGGATACTTGTTCATATTCGCTCATCACAATTTTTATCAAGATCATGATTCTATTTATTTTTTTCAACCGATCAATGATACTATTTACAAGTCTGTTGAAGGCGGAAATATGAATCCGTTCCTCCATATCGACTTTAAAGGGAAAAATATACCTACATCTTTTTTCAGTGATAAGAAATATGAAAACGTTAAAGATTTTTTCGACAATTTGAATAAAAGATCTTATGCCTATGGTATTTATAGTTTTATAAGGGATAAGCGATTCACGATGTTCGGTAGTTTCTATCAGAAAAATAAAAAATTGACATTATTCGACCATAAAAATAAATCATCGAATACTTTCGGTACAATTAAAGATGATGTTTATTTCAAGGGTTTGACGATCCCTATATCTCAATTTATTTATCATGCAAATAAGGATGGTTCTATCGTTGTTCCATTGGAAGCCTATTCTGTAGTTGAATGGCGAAATACATACACACCGTCTGAGCCATTCGGAAGTATAATCAATACAACAAAGGAAGATGATAATCCATTGCTTTTGATCTTCGATTTCAAACAGTAGAACCAATCACCATAAGTTTATAAATCCCTAAAATAAAACAAAAATGGGAAAGAAATTTTTTGGCGTAATCGCTTTTGCAGCGATCGCCGCAGTAGCAGGCTGGAACTACCAGCAAAACAAAAATGAGGTTCAACTCTCTGACTTGGCATTGGAAAATGTCGAGGCTTTAGCTTGGGATGAGAATAAATCAAACTATCATTTGTTTCCATGTCCATCAAGTTCCGGAAATGAATGCCGTTTTAAAGACAGTGAACGTCCTGAATGTTATGGTCCAACGTATTGTAGATAACCATGTACAAATTACTATTTCATTATTTATGCATAATTTGCATTAGTATATCTTGCTCTCAGAGAAGAGAAAATATAAAGACCGTTGATAATGACTTAGTTGAAATACAGAAGGAGGAACTTTTTTTCCCTCCTTCTGACGTATTACAACTAAAGTCCTATTATTTGTCTTCTTCGGTACAAGTAGGTGCTAAACATATATTGATTGGATATAACCATAAGGAACATGCTTTGGATTGTATCGATCTTCTGGAGAAAAAAATCATTCAAATTCCGTTACAAACAAGTGGTCCTAACGCCATAACTCGTTTAACTGGAATTTTTGCATATCAAAAAGACTCCATTTGGGTTGCTGATGAATCGGAATCCGTATTCCTGATTGATCCGAAAGGGAATGTGTTGAAACGTATTCAAATCCGTAATTCTTTGCAAGAAGACGAGGAATTGATCATAAATACGAATCATGCTATGTCTACAATTCGTTTGTATTACAATGCCCTGCACCAGTCGCTGCTATGCACGGTAAAAGATAGGTCTGTTTCGCCACCCCGATTCAAAGTAAAAGAAATTTTCCTCGAAGAAAACCAAAAGGTAAAAACTTTCAATTTATCTCCATCTATTGCGGAACCAGACATAAGCAAAGGGTATGCGAACATGAGTGAACCGAATGTCAACTTTCGGGATGATTACATTTTATATAATTATCCGATAGAATCACATCTCTACAAGATCGATTTGAACACAGGATCTGGAAAAATGTACAAAGCTGATAGCGATTACACTTCCAATAAAGCTCAAAAGTGTAAATCCAAAACAGATTATACAGAATGGCAAAGACACGGATTTGAAAATCCTCATTTTTTTGATATCATGTATCTTCCGACATGTGATATGTATGCCCGTTTGCATGTGGATGCCATTGATTTCGGTAAAAACGAAAACCTGGAATTATTATCCAGAGAACGGGATTTTTATTTATGTCTGTTTGATAATGAGCTTAATAAAATAAAAGAAATCAAACTGCCCATAAACACATTCAATCCTTATACAGGCTGGTGTCAGCTTCATGATGGAATCCTTTTTTTTGTAGATAAAATTACAGATCAAGAGATTTCCGAAGATTTAGAAGTGCATATCTTTCATCCTGTCATGATAAAGAATGATTGAAATATAGTTTCTCCCCTAAAACAATGAATATGAGATTGCAATATAAAACAACTACAAAATATCTGTTTTTTTCGTTGCCTTTCTACTTGATGCTTTTTGCTTGCGGCTTACAAATAACCGATGTGGAATACGCTCTGCGGGAAGCCGGAGAAAACAGAGGGGAGCTTGAAGCGGTTTTGTCGCACTACGCAAAACTGGATGATCGGCAGAAACTGGAAGCAGCCCAATACCTGATTCGATACATGCCTTACCATACTTCTTATGATAAAGGCATTGAGGACTATTATCACGCCATTGATTCTGTCGTTGCTTTATCAGAAGACAAACTTGAACAAGAAAAACATATCGAATCGCTTCGTCTTAGATTTGAAAGTAAATATAAACAGAAACGGGATATAGAGGTTATCACTTCGGAGTTTCTTATTCAGTCAATCGATGAAGCTTTCAAACAATGGAGAGAATGCGAATGGGCCGAACATCTGGATTTCGAACAATTTTGTGAATATCTATTACCTTATAAATGTTTTGAAGGGCAGCCGCTTACCGAATGGAGGAATGCCTATTACGATATTTGTAAAGGAGATATTGATCTGGCATATTTGTGTGACGAGTATAAACGAAATCCAATTTTTGCAGCAACAGAAGTGAATAACCAAATGAAAAACACACCTCAAAGTTTTGGATTATTAAAGACACTTCCGATTTATGATCCTGATATCATACTGAAACTTCCTTTTTCTAATTGTGCCACGTATTGTTTAGGGGCTGTCTTAATCATGCGTAGTAAAGGAATTCCTGTCGCTTATGATTTTACGCCCAATTGGTCTACAGGTAATAATGGACATTCTTGGAATACAGTTTATACAACGCGTTTTGGAAACTTGGAGTTTGCGCCCCATACGACAGATCCGGGCACAGTTCATTATCCATATTTGAAAGTCCCTAAGATTTTCCGCAATGTGTACAAACCCAATGAAGAGTATCTGAAAATCGCAACTGAGAAATATATCCCACCCAAACTCAGGAATATGTTTATACAAGATGTTACCGCTGAATATATGCCTACGATTGACATACGTATTTCGTTGCAGGAATCATTGAAGAGTGGACAATCTCCATTTATAGCCATCTATGATGGAAATAATTGGACTCCTGTCTATTGGGGGAAAATAGCTGGTAGTCATGTGGTTTTCGAAAGAATGGGACTGAATACCTGTTATATCGCCTTGGCGTATGACTCTAATGGCAATGCTATTCCGATCAGCAAACCGTTTTTGGCTTCTGCTTCGAAGCATATCCAATTTATAGAACCAGACACTTCAGCTTTTCGTACGATCAGATTGAATCGAAAATATCCTTTGGGAGACAATGTATTTTCTATTAGAAAAAAAATAACAGGAGGTATTATCGAAACTTCTGAAAACAGGGAATTTGATCATACAAAGAAAATAGCGGAATTACCTCAAGGGAATTTAACAAATGGCACAGTGTTTCTTGATAAAAATGCCGAATATCGATATTGGCGTTTTACATCTTCTGATACAAGTCAGTGTGACATGGCTGAAATTTATTTCTATGATGAACATGATTCGATCATTCAAGGCAACATTATCAAATGTACAAATTCGATTTTTGATAAAAGCAACAACGCAGCTAATATAGCAGATGGTGATCAATTGACAAATTTCAGTGCCAAAGGAGAAGATTGGGTCGGTTTTGATTTTTGCCGGCCAGTAAATATATCCAAAATTTCGTATATTCGTCGTTGTGATGGAAATTCTATTCAGCCAGGATTGGAGTATTCTTTATATTATTGGGATAATAATAATTGGCAACTTATCAATACCAAAATAGCGAATGATGTTTTTATCGAATTTGAAAATGTGCCTCAAAAAGCCCTTTTGGCCATTAAATGCTCGCAGGGAAAGCAACAAAGAATATTCGTTTGTGATGAAGATAATAAAATTGACTGGTATTGATTGTAGCAACCTGAATATAAAATGATATATTTTTTAATCTAAAAGATAGATTGTGAAACGATGGATTAACATATTATTGAATCTATTTCTCGCTTTGGTGGTTCTGATCGCCTTTTGGCTCTTCTCTCAAGTCTTCCTCCTCGCCTCCTTCCGCATCCCCAGCGACTCGATGGAGCCGGAACTGGTCGAAGGGGATTTCGTGGCGGTCTGGAAACCGACGCTCGGCGCACGGCTGTTCGACCTCAACGCGACGCTGCGGCTGGAACAGACCGAGATACACCGCACACCGGGATTTCGGAAAACAAAGCGGGGCGACGTGCTGGTCTTCAACTTCCCGCATCCCAACGGCTGGGACAAGATCGAGATGCATATCCTGAAATACTACATCAAACGGTGTATCGGATTGCCGGGCGACACGCTTTCCATCCGGAACGGAAGGTTCCGGATAAACGGCACGAACGAACCGCTCGGGAACATGGATTCGCAGGAACGCATCGGGCGGACGTTGCCGGGAGAGTTTCCGGACGGTGTCTATAAGGCATTCCCGTTCGACTCCGTCATCAGTTGGAACATCCGGAATTTCGGACCGCTCTATGTCCCGAAAGCCGGTGACAAGGTCGAAATGAACCGGGAAAATTATCTGTTATACCGCAAGCTGATCGCATGGGAACAAAAAGCGGAAATCAACTATAATGATTCAACCGTTTTCCTGAACGGCGAACCGATACGGGAATACCGCTTCTTGAAAAACTATTATTTCATGGCGGGTGACAAAGGCCTGAACTCGCAGGACTCGCGCTATTGGGGCTTGTTGCCGGAAGAATATATCGTCGGCAAGGCGGCATTTGTCTGGAAATCGGTCGATCCGTACACCGGGCAGTTCCGCTGGGATCGGTTCATGAAGAAAATCGAATAAAAAACGGATAAGCATGGAAATAAAATACACCGGCATGGAACTCAAATTGCATAGGCATGGAATCCGGACTGCACTGGCATCCGTTTTCGGGGCGATGCTGATCGCCACGCCGTTCGTCGGCGACAGCGCATTGGCGAACGGCATTGTGACGGGGAAAGTCTTCTGGTTCCACCTGTCGATGGCGCTGATGGCGATCGGGACGGTTGTGACGGCATGGCCTGGCGGGAGGAAAAGCATCCCGTTTGCATTGCCGGACGGATTGTTGCTCCTCTTTGCCGGGATCACGCTCGCGACATACGACTGGCAGCTCGATCCCGAACCCGAAAAACTGCTTTTCGGCGGGCAGTTGGTCGTGTTGTGGTTTCTGTTGCGCTATTTTCTTACAGAGGCTCCTTGCCTGAAGTTCTTTTTCTTATTTGTGCTGATGCTCACCGGACTGGTCGAAGCCGTCTGGGGAATGCAGCAATTGCATGGCTATGCCTATTCCAACCATTCGCTTTTCCGGCTGACGGGTTCTTTCTTTAATCCGGGGCCTTACTGCGGGTACTTAGCGGTCGTGCTGCCGGTTTGCCTGTGGACGGCGTTGCGGTTTCAAAAGGGGATGCATTATTTCGGTTGGGTATGCGCCGGAGCTATCCTGATTGTCCTGCCTGCCGGAATGAGTCGGTCGGCGTGGATGGCGGCGGTCGTGGCTTGCGGATGGGTGTACTGGACGGAACGGATCGGATGGGAGAAGACGAAAGCTGTATGTCGAAGGTATAAGAATGCTACAATTCCTTTTATTGCAATTGTGGCGATATTGGTGGGATGTACCATTGCCGGGGTTTACGGGATGAAACAAGATTCGGCGGACGGGCGATTGCTGATGTGGAAAGTGACGGTGAAAGCGATTGCCGGACAGCCGCTTGCAGGAACGGGGTTAGGCGGATTCCCGGCGGCATACGCGGAGGCGCAAGGCGGGTATTTCGCAACAGGGAACGCAACAGACCGGGAGAAACGGGTGGCGGGATGTCCCGAATATGCGTTCAACGAATACCTGCAGATCGGGCTGGAACAGGGGGTCGGAGGGTTGATCGTGTTCGTGGCATGGCTGGGGAGCATGGCGTACTATGGAATCCGGAACAGGCAGCAGGGAACGGCCGGTGGCGTGTTGGCGTTAGCGGTGTTCGCGGTGTCGTCCTATCCGTTGCAGTTGCCGTCGTTTTGGGTGGCGTTGGTGTTTTTGGGGGCGATATGCGTGACGGAAGATGGGACGCGGACAAGATCATCTGCCCTATCCGTATCACCGGTGTGCCATATTACGATGATAAGTCTGTTGTCGCTTGCCTCCGTCTGTCTGTTCATCTTGCAGAAAGGGCAATATGAGGCATATAAACGATGGGGACGGATGCAGATGATCTACAACAACAAGGCGTATGAATCGGTTGCGGAAGATTATCACAGTTTGCATGACAAGCTAAAGCATAAACCTGAATTCTTGTTCGAAGAGGCGCAATGCCTCAGCAAGACGGGACAACACGCCGAAGCGATACGGGTGCTGGAACGGGCGAAGCGGCTGAGCGGAGACCCGATGATCCGGTACATGATCGCCAAAAACCGGCAGATGCTCGGAGATTACCGGGAGGCGGAAGAAGAATTGCTTCAGGCTATCGGGATACTGCCGGAGAGATTGTATCCATATTATTTGTTAGCCAAGCTATATGCAGAGCCGGAGTTCTACCAGGTGGATAAATTGCGGGCTGCCGCCGGAGCTGTGCTGACCAAAGAACCGAAGGTGGAAAGTACGGCAATCCGGGAAATGAGGGAAGAAGTAAAAAAGATAATAGAAAAAAAGTAATTACGAAAGGCTCGTAACTAAAATATGTTTGTATATTTGCGAAACAACTTTGATAAAAACAATAAAATATGAAATACTACAAATTGTTTGCTATACTGATTCTGGCCGGGATGATGGCTTGCTCCGGTGAAAAGAAAGAGAAAGGTTCCGAAGAAAGCGTAGAAACCGTTCTACCGGATGAGACAAACGAGGTGACGGTGATGAAGTTGAATACTACTGATTTCAACCACGAACTGATCAGTAACGGCAAACTGTCAGCCCGAAACTTTGTCGACCTAAAATTCGAATCGGCAGAACCGATCGCCAAGATATATGTGAAGAACGGCGATCGCGTGACGAAAGGGCAAAAACTCGCAGAACTCTCAACCTTCCGCCTTGCCAACAAGACAGCGCAAGCCAAAGATGCACTCGAACGCGCCAAACTGGAACTGCAAGACGTACTGATCGGACAGGGCTACAAACTGGAAGATTCTACAAAAGTACCGCCCGCAACCATGCAGTTAGTCAAGGTAAAAAGCGGGTATGACCAGGCACTGATCTCTTGGCAGCTTGCCGAATACGAACAACGAAACGCAGTCCTGACCGCCCCTTTCGACGGTGTCGTCGCTAACCTGTTCGCCAAACAGTTCAATACGGCTTCTACCTCCGATGTTTTCTGTTCCATTATCGATACCCGCACATTGGAAGCCGCTTTCACAGTTTTGGAAAGCGAACTGCCGCTTATCAAAACAGGCGATCGTGTAGAGGTAGCTCCTTATGCCTTGTCCGATGTCACGGCTGACTGCCGTATATACGAAATAAACCAGCTGGTAGACAAAGACGGGATGGTACAGGTGAAAGCTGCCGTAAACGATAAAGGTAAGTTGTTCGAAGGGATGAATGTACGAGTAAGTATCCATCGTTCGCTGGGTAAACAGTTGGTCGTTCCCAAAAGCGCTGTCGTACTCCGTTCCGGCAAACAGGTTGTATTCACATTAACGGAAGACAAAGCATACTGGAACTATGTACATACAGGTTTGGAAAATGCCGACAGCTATACGATCATTGACGGACTGAAAGAAGGGGATATCGTGATTACAAGCGGTAACATTAACCTGGCTCACGAAGCACCGGTCAAAGTAATTGACAATTAAAAATGGACAATTGACAATTCAGAAATCATAATTTATAAATCATAGTTCGAATACATGATAAAGTTTCTACTACAACGCCCTATCGCGGTATTGATGGCTTTTACGGCTTGCTTTATCGTGGGACTGGTTACTTACTTCACCATTCCGGTGTCGTTGCTGCCTGATATTGCAATTCCGGAGATCACCGTACAGGTATCCGGCCAGAACACTTCGGCACGCGAATTGGAAAACACAGTAGTAAAAACCATCCGCCAGCAATTAATGCAGGTTGCCAGTTTACGCGACATCCACAGTGAAACACGCGACGGTGCTGCCATCATACGCCTAAACTTCGATTTCGGAACAAATACGGATCTGGCTTTTATCGAAGTCAACGAAAAGATAGACGCAGCTATGAACTACCTGCCACGTGAAGTAGAACGTCCACGGGTAATCAAAGCCAGTGCCACTGATATTCCCGTATTCTGCTTGAATCTGACATTGAAAAGCGACAGCGCTTACAGTGAAATAAACGAAGGATCGTTCCTCGACCTTTGCCAGTTTGCCGAAACGGTGATCAAACGACGTATCGAACTGTTGCCCGAAGTGGCAATGGTAGAAGTTACCGGAATTCTGAAACGGCAGTTACAGATTGTTCCGGACATGAAGTTGCTGAAAATGTCGGAGATCACACTTGACGATCTGGAGGCCGCACTGACATCTAACAATATAGAACCGGGTAGCATGACCGTACGTGACGGCTATTACGAGTACAATATCAAGTTCTCGACACTGCTGCGCACACCGGAAGATGTCGAGAATATTTATATCAGGAAAAATAACCATATTTTTCAACTGAAAGATTTGGCACGCATTTCCGTCGTGCCGGAGAAAGAGACCGGAGCTTCCCTTTCCAACGGGAAACGGGCGGTAACGCTGGCTGTAATCAAGCAGGCGGATGAAAATATGGATAACATGAAAGAGGCATTGGCAGAAGTGACGGATTACTTTGCTTCCGTCTATCCGGATATCGATTTCAGTGTCAGCCGCAACCATACGGAATTGCTGGATTATACCATCTCGAACCTAAAACAAAGCCTGTCGTTGGGTTTCCTTTTCATCTGTATCGTCGCCATCCTTTTCTTAGGGGATATCAAGAGCCCGGCAGTGATCGGGTTAAGTATGGTGGTGAGCCTGATCATCAGTTTCCTTTTTTTCTACCTCTGCAAGATGTCGCTGAATATCATCTCCATCTCCGGGTTGATCCTGGCTTTGGGTATGATGATCGACAGTTCGATCATCGTAACGGAAAACATTACCCAATACAGGACACGAGGAGACTCGCTGGAAGAGGCTTGCAATAAAGGGACGACCGAAGTAATTACTCCGATGCTGAGTTCCACTTTTACGACAATTGCCGTCTTCGTTCCGCTTGTGTTCATGAGCGGAATAGCAGGAGCGATCTTCTTCGACCAAGCCTTTGCCGTCACCGTCGGTCTGATGGTTTCCTATTTCACGGGAATCATGCTGCTGCCGGTACTCTACAAACTGGTATACAGTATTCCGGACATCAAACATAAGGGTTTCAATATACGAATCAACAATCTGGTAAAAGAGCATACATTGGACCGCTTCTATGATACCGGAGTGGATTTTGTGTTCCGTCACAAAACGGCAAGCCTGATTTTCATTGCCATTACGCTCCCGCTTTGCGCCTTTCTGTTCTACGAAATACCGAAAAGCCGTATGCCGGAGATAGACCAGAACGAACTGATCGCTCATGTGGAATGGAACGAAAACATCCATATCGATGAAAACCAGAGCCGTGTCAGCCAGTTATTCGCCTCTATCGACAATCAGGTACAAGAACACACGGCCTATGTCGGGCAGCAGCAATTCCTGTTGAACCGGGATCGCGAGATGTCGGTTTCCGAAAGCGAGTTATATTTCAAGACGGAGAAACCAACCGGAATCGCTCCTTTACAAAAATCGGTGGAAAAATGGATCAAAACGCATTACCCGATGGCAGTGATATCCTTCTCGCCTCCCGAAACAGTATTTGAAAAGCTGTTTGTGACAGGTGAAGCCGACATTGTCGCCGAATTGCACACCCGCAATAAATCTGAAGCACCGGAAGCCTCCGTCTTGAATAAAATAGAACAGCAAATCGAGGCGAAAACAGGACATACTCCTGTCGGTATCACCTTCGACAACCAATTAAATATCACAATAGACAGACAGAAACTTCTGCTTTATAACGTCGACTACAACGAAGTGTACCGGTTGCTGAAAACGGCATTCAAAGAGAATGAAGTAGCAACGCTCCGCTCCTACCAACAATATCTGCCAATCGCATTGGCCGGAGAGGAACAAACGGTAAATGAGGTCTTGCAGAAAACATTGGTAAACACTGTTCCTGATACGGAAGGCAACGTACGATATATCCCGCTGCAATCGCTGGTGCGTGTCACTCCGGGAGAGGACTTGAAAACGATCACGGCAGGAAAGAACGGAGAATACATTCCATTCAGTTTCTATGATATAGACAATGCCGAACAGTTGATGGAAAATGTAAAAAAAGAAATCGATACAGACTGGGATATCGATTTTTCAGGAAGTTTCTTTTCCAACCGGCAGATGCTGAACGAGCTGGTCGTGATTTTGTTCATTTCGATCCTACTGATGTATTTCATCCTGGCAGCCCAGTTCGAAAGTTTCCTGCAGCCGCTCATCGTGCTGCTTGAAATTCCGATCGATGTGGCAGCCTCCTTGCTGGTGCTCTGGATATGCGGCCATACCATGAACCTGATGAGTGCCATCGGTATCGTCGTGACCTGCGGTATCATCATCAACGACTCCATCCTGAAACTGGATGCTATCAACGAACTCCGCAAAGAAGGGGTTCCTCTTATGGAAGCCATACATGAAGCCGGACGGCGGCGCCTGCGCCCTATCATCATGACATCATTAACGACAATATTCGGAATGGTTCCGCTGCTTTTCACATTCGATATGGGCAGCGAACTGCAAAAGCCGCTCTCCATCGCCATGATCTCGGCCATGCTGATCGGTACGGCAGTCAGCCTTTTTGTCATACCACTGATATACTGGTTCATTTATCGCAAACATGAGGTTGGTAATTTGAATGTTGAAAATTGAAAATTGGAAGTTATGGACAGGAAATTCATTTATAGATATGTCATCACGTTGTTGATGCTTGCATGCGTGTTCGGAGGAAAAGCGCAGCTCACACTGACGCTGGAACGAACTATCACACTGGCGGCCGACAGTTCGCTGGACGCTTTCCGATACAAGAATATGTATCTGGCCGGCTACTGGGAATACCGGACTTACAAGGCCGGCCGTCTGCCAAGCCTTACCCTAAATCTGACGCCGGCACAATACCGCCGTTATTTTACCCAACGATATGACTCGGAGGCTGATATCGACGTATATAGAAAACAACAATCGTTTTATGCGGGCGGGCAATTGGAGATCGAACAGAATTTCGACCTCTTAGGCGGTACATTCTATTTGGATACAGACTTGGATTATATGCGCTATTTCGGCGACCAAACTTATAACCAGTTCTCATCGGTTCCGATCCGCCTCGGCTACCAGCAAGACTTATTGGGGTATAACGCTTTTAAATGGGAACGGAAAATCGAACCGTTGAAATACGAGAAGGTCAAGAAAGAACTATTATATAATGTAGAGCAAATGAGCGAGCAAGCAACGACCTATTTCTTCGCTCTGGCAATGGCACAGGTGGAATATGATCTGGCCAAGGAAAATGTCGCCACGACCGACACACTGTACCGGACAGGGCAGGAACGGCATAAGATAGCTTCTATCAGCCAAGCGGATTTGCTGACACTGAAATTGGATGCCGTAAACGCACGCAACACATTGAAAAATGCGGAAATCGCCCTAAAACGTGCCATGTTCAGCCTCGCCTCTTACTTGAACTTCGACAAGAATACAGAAATACGCCTGCGCCTCCCAAGCCGCCCGCGCAATATGGAAATCTCGGTCGACAAAGCACTCGAATTGGCACGTGCAAACAACCCGACCTTTCTGGAGTTGCGCCAGCAAATATTAGAAGCCCAGCAGCAGGTAGACAAAACCAAGAAAGAAGCGATGTTCAACGCCCAGATCAATGCCAGCGTCGGATTCAACCAAGTGTCCAAGAACATACAGGACGCCTACAAAAATCTGCAACAGCAGGAAATCGTCTCTTTGTCTGTTTCGATCCCGTTGGTAGACTGGGGCGTACGAAAAGGGAAGCATAATATTGCCAAGAACAACCTGCTTGTCACCGAAACATCCGCCAAACAAAAAGAATTGACAGTAGAAGAAGACGTGATTATGACAGTCGGCGACTTCAATATCCAGCAAGCCCTGATTGGGAGTGCCGAAGAAGCGGTAGACCTGGCAGAAACAGCCTACAGCGAAACCAAGCAACGCTTCATGATCGGAAAAGCGGATATCAACAGTCTTACTCTGTCGCTGAACCGCCAACAGGAAGCGCAGCGGAACTATATTTCGGCTTTACAGAACTACTGGCTGAGCTATTATAAGATCCGAAAACTGACGTTGCACGATTTCGAAACGGGAGTTTCCCTTTCGAACGAGTTCGAATATAAATACGGATTGTAACAAAAAATGAATAATGAGTGCATCTCCTAAAATATCCTCTTTCACCATCATCGTCACCTTCCTTTGCGTGGCACTGGCAGGGATTGCCTTTATACCGCTGCTGCCGATCAAGCTGTCGCCGTCACGCACGCTGCCACAGTTGACTATCAGCTATAACATGCCGGGCAATTCGGCACGCGTGATAGAGATGGAAGTGACCTCGCGGCTCGAAGCGATGTTGGCACGCATCAAGGGGATCAAGGAGATCAATTCCACTTCCGGCAACGGATGGGGATATGTCACGCTCGAGCTGGACAAGCATACCAATATCGATGCCGCCCGTTTCGAAGCGTCTACCATCATCCGACAGACATGGCCCAGCCTACCGGACGGACTGAGCTATCCAGTCCTGGAAATGAGCCGGCCGGACGACAAGGAAGTACGGCCTTTCATGAGCTACACACTGAATGCGGCAGCCACACCCATATTCATACAACGCTTTGCCGAAGACCAGATAAAACCTCGCCTAAGCGGGATTCCCGGCATCTACCGCATCGATGTCAGTGGTGCCACCCCGATGGAATGGCGACTGGAATATGATAGCCGTCAGCTGGCAACGTTAGGTATCAGCATCCCGGATATACAGAAAGCGATCAGCCAGTATTATCAAAAAGAATTCTTAGGAACCGGAAACGTGGAAACCCAGTTGGCGACTTCGTGCAAAGAAGGACAAAGTAGCCAGTGGATACGTCTCGCTTTGGTTCCTGAAAACGAAACAGACGGATTCAACCCATCGCTTATAACCGTCCTGAACAAAGACGGCAAGCTGATCCGCCTGGACCAACTGCTAAAAGTTACCCGTCAGGAAGAAGCTCCACAGAGTTATTACCGTATCAACGGCTTGAATTCCATCTATCTGTCCATCCGCGCCGAGGAGACGGCGAACCAGCTGGAACTTGCCAAACGGGTAAGAGCCGAAATGGAACATATCCGTACCTTGCTTCCACCCGGTTATGAAATACATACCAGCTATGACGCGACCGAATTCATTCAGGACGAACTGAACAAGATTTATGTCCGTACGGGGCTCACCGTCCTGATCCTACTGATGTTTGTCTTGCTGATCACACGCGAGATAAAATATCTGTTACTGATCATCATCAGCCTTTCGATCAACCTCAGTATTGCTGTCATCCTTTATTATCTGTCAGGACTGGAAATGCAGCTTTATTCGTTGGCAGGCGTCACAATCTCACTCAGCCTGGTGATCGACAACACGATCGTCATGACGGAACATATCCGGAACCGACATAACCGAAAGGCAATCCTATCCATATTGGCAGCCACTTTGACAACGATAGGTGCACTGGTCATTATCTTTTTCTTAGATGAAAAGATACGCCTCAATCTGCAGGATTTTGCGGCTGTCGTCATCATCAATTTAGGAGTCTCCCTATTGATCGCGCTTTTCCTGGTTCCCGCCCTAATCGATAAGATGAACCTGGAATGGAAAAAAAGCGGAAAAAAGAACATATCCGGAGAAGAGACCGAGTATACATGGAAAAGCCGGATCAGAAAAAGAACGAACCGCATTCTCAAACGTTTCCCTGTCTACTACAACCGGTACTATCAATGTCAGATCGATTTCCTTTGCGGATGGAAGAAATTGGCATGTTTCATTTTACTGTTAGCATTCGGCATCCCGGTTTTCCTGTTACCGGAAAAAATCGAATACGACACGAAAGACAAAAAGAAGGTCTACACGGCAACAGACACCCTGCTAATCGATACATATAATAAATTCGCCTCCAACGAGACGTACAAGGAGAAGATCAAACCCATCGTCGATAAGGCATTGGGCGGGACCCTACGCCTGTTCGTACAAAAAGTTTATGAAGGAAGTTACTTCACCCGCAACGAAGAAACGATCCTGTCTGTCAGCGCATCGCTCCCGAACGGGACGACCTTGCCACAAATGAATACCTTGATGATCCGGTTGGAAGACTATCACCGCACCTACAAAGAAATACGACAGGTCCAAACAAACGACTACAGCGCACCCCAAGCCGAGATCCGCTCCTA
>ENA-OQKY01001141-OQKY01001141.1-human-gut-metagenome-genome-assembly--contig:-NODE-1141-length-17239-cov-8.735858_pt1 | contig 17239 bp, 19 predicted proteins | sample MGYA00242652_ERZ504805 | MGnify/ENA primary metagenome ERZ504805 (study PRJEB26092, sample SAMD00036400) | human gut metagenome | host: Homo sapiens | study: EMG produced TPA metagenomics assembly of... | reverse complement strand
GGATGCCTGGCATTGATTCACGAATTGATGTGGGGCAATTTTTAAATATAGGTGTGGAGTGTTTACTTCAAGGGGAGGGGAATTGTGAAAAAAATGCCACAAAATTTTGCTTGACAGCGGCAAATATAGTGGATATACTAAATGTACAAAATGAAATACACACTACAATTGATTTGATAAAATGTTGCAAACAATTCAGTGGTGGTAAAAGGGGAAAATGTAAATGATTGGGGTAAATGAAAGGAGAAGAAGTATGAGGATAAGTAAACGGATGAGAAAAAGAAATATGATTATGGCGGCCACGGCAGTGGCAATATCATTTTCCTTATGTGCATGCGGAGGTTCGCAGACCAGTACCAGTGCAGGAACTGAGACCCAGAAATCCGAGAAAAATGAGAAAACCGAGACAAAGGCTGAAACAGCTGAGAAGCTGGTTATCCAGGTAGGGCATACGGAAGCTGATTCTGAGGATAGTGTCCATCACAAGATGTGTACGCTGTTCAAACAGTATGTGGCAGAACTTTCTGATGGCAGCATTGATATCGAGATAATCCCCAGCGCTTCCCTGGGAGGGGAACGCGATATGGTAGAGGGAATGCAGCTGGGAACTATTGAAATGGCCTCAACTGCTAACATGGTAATCAGCAATTTTGACCCGGCTTTTTCCATATTGGACCTACCTTATGTTTACAATGATTATGAAAGCGCCTACGCTGTGCTGGAATCTGATGAATTACAGCAGCTCATGGATAAATTTGCAGAGGAGTCCGGTGTAAGGATACTTGCTTATGGGCAGGGGGGATTCAGGGACGTAATCAGTAATAAAGCAGTCATAAGTCTGAATGATTTTAGTGGAATGAAAATCAGGGTACCTGAGAGCGATATTTATCTCAGTACATTTAAGGCCATGAATGCCAATCCCACCCCCCTTGCGTTTAACGATGTATTTACATCGCTGCAGCAAGGAACGATTGACGGATTCGAGATAGTTCCGGCTGTGGTACTGGCCAACGGGTATTACGAAGTCTGTAGCCATGTTTCCCTGACACGGCATCTGTACAGTCCTAATCCTTTGATGATATCTGAATCTCTGTGGAGCAGTCTGACAGAAGAACAGCAGAAGGTGATACAGGAAGCTGCGGATAAGGCTGCTGGAGAGCAGAGAAAATGGGAGGAAGATCAGGAGCAGAATGTGTTTGACCAGTTAAGGGAAAAAGGAATGACCATTGACGAGGATGTGGATGTGGAGGCAATGAAGAAAGCCTGTGCAGATGCAGGTATATACGATACATACAGGGATACCATAGGTGCGGATTTCTATGACAAGGTCATGAATCTAATACAAAAATAGAAAGCGGATAAAATCACGGGATAGAAGGGAGAGGGGTTATGCTGAGGGCATATAGAAAAATCTGCACATGGATATACCGTATTATGATTGCTGTCTGTATCGTCTTGGTGATTTTAATGATTGTGGCCAGCGGCCTGCAGGTATTCAGCCGTTATGTGCTGAACAGCACGTTTTCCTGGACAGATGAATGTGCAAGATATTGTTTCCTTTGGTTTAATCTGATTGGTTCAGGATGCCTTGTAAAATCCAAGGGACATGCTATCGTTGATCTTTTTTCAGGAAAACTGAAAGGAAATACAAAGAGGATATACAATTTGGCCATTCATCTGCTCATTTTTTACATGGGAATTATACTTGCCAAATACGGGCTGGCCCTGTGTAAGGTCACCATGCGCCAGACCTCTACAGCCTTAAAGCTGCCTATCGGTCTTGTATATGGCGCTTTGCCTGTATTGGGAATGTTGATACTGATATATGAAGTTGAAGCGATTTGGTGTATTCTTGCGGGATATTCTGATGGAAAGGAGGAGATATAAATGGGAGCTCTGCTGTTTATCCTTTTGCTAGTACTGATATTTTTCGGATTGCCCATTGGCTTTTGTATCTTACTGTCCAGTACGGTATTCCTTCAGGTTACCTCCCTTAAACCCTTGTTGGTAGTGGCCCAGAAATTGGCTTTGGGATTGGATTCCTCCTCCCTGCTGGCAATACCTCTGTTAACACTTATGGGTTACATCATGGAGAGCTGCGGCCTTTCAAAACGTTTGATTGACTGGGTGTATTCATTGTTTGGAGGATTCAAAGGAGCCATGGGGCTGGTGACCATTATCTGTTGTACTATTTTTGCCGCACTGTCAGGATCGGGTCCAGCTACAGTGGCAGCCATTGGTTCCATTCTGATTCCGGCTATGATTGAAAACGGTTATCCGCCTAAGACAGCAGCAGGGCTGACTGCCATGGCGGGAGCCCTGGGCCCCATCATTCCTCCCAGCATTGTGATGATAGTTTACGGAACGACCATGGGAGTATCCATAACAAAGATGTTCATGGGCGGTGTTATTCCTGGAATTTTGATAGCAATATGCTTGGCTGTTGCAAATATGATAAAAACAAGGAAGCTTCCGCTGAAGGTTAATCTGGAAAGGCATTCCTTGAAAGAGCAGCTTTTAGTTACCTGGAAGGCACTTCCCACGTTACTGTTGCCGGTTATCATACTTGGCGGGATATATGGAGGCATCTTCACCCCCACTGAGTCTGCCACAGTAGGAGTTGTTTACAGCTTTGTACTTGCCCTTGTCTATCATAAGGTTACTGTTAAATCGTTCATTGATTCCGTTAAGAAAACTATAGAGACTTCTGCTATGATATGCTTTTTGATTGCTGGGGCATCTGTGTTTTGCTGGATACTTTCCACCACACAAATACCAACAAAGATTGCAAATTTTGTAGTACCCATGCTGGGAGGCAGTCAGGCATTGTACTGGATACTTCTTCTCATAGTACTCCTGTTTATCGGATGTCTGATGGAAAGTCTGGCCAGCGTTGTAATGCTGGCACCGGTCCTTGCGCCTATAGGGCTGGCTATGGGAATCAATGAAATTCATTTGGGAGTGGTATTTTGTATCAGTCTGATTGTGGGTTTTGTGACCCCGCCATTTGGTGCAAACCTGTTTACTGTGGTGGGCATCACCAAGCAGCCGTTTGGCGAGGTGGTGATAGGGGTTCTTCCGTTCCTTGCCGCATCCTTTATAGCGCTCATACTCTGTATCATTTTTCCGCCTATTGTTACGTTCCTGCCGTCATTATTATCTGCATAGAGGAGGTGTGCTGGAATGGCTGATTTGTTGAAACATGCCTATGACCTGCATATTCACTGCGGACCAGATATTATACCACGTTCCGTAACAGCACTGGAAATGGCAGAGCGCGCAGTAAAAAGAGGAATGAAGGGATTTGCCATTAAGTCCCATTATGCTCCCACGTGTCTTCAGGCGGCTACAGTCCGGGCCTGCTATCCGGGGTGCAACGCAGTGGGGACCATTACCTTAAATGCGTCCGTTGGCGGACTCAATCCTTTGGCAGTGGAGACAGCTGCCAGAATGGGGGCCAAAATTGTATGGTGTCCTACTTTTGACTCTGCTTCCCAACAGGATTATTACCTGAAACATCTGCCTCAATATATAGACATGCAAAAGAAGATGCTGGATGCTGGACGGAATGTGCCGTCTTACTGCCTTATAGATGAATCAGGTGAATTGTGCTGTGAGATGCAGGAAGTACTGGATGTGGTCCAGTCCCATGATTTGGTATTGGCCACAGGCCATATTACACATAAGGAAACTTTTGCCCTTGCCCGGGTAGCATCTAAAAGGGGGTTTAGAAAACTGCTTATAACACATGCTGATTGGGAATTTACTCACTACACGGTTGAAGAACAGCAGGAACTTGTGAAATTGGGAGCATGGATTGAACATTCATATACTTCTCCTGAAGAAGGGTGTGTTGCCTGGGAAAAGGTGGCCGGAGAAATTCGGACCATAGGCGCGCAACGGTGCATTATTACCACGGATCTAGGAAAGGCCAATGGTATATATCCCGATGACGGGCTTTGGGATTATGCGCAACGCCTTCTGGAAATGGGGTTCACAGCGGGAGAAATATCAGCCATGATTTGCCAAAATCCCGGATTTTTAGTGGAATAGAGAGAAAGCGTCAGAGAAAATATAATAGAATAAGTAAAAGGCTGCCTGGGTTATGAATATATCCAGGACAGCCATTTTTTCACCCCTAGGGTTCAAAATACCCCTTCACCACCTCAGCGATTCCCTCAGCCAATGCCCCATGGTTCTTTGCGTCCATGTGGAGCTGGTCAATGCTGCTGGGACCGGCCAGGGACGCGGCATCCAGGAAAAGACAGCCCTCAGCTTTTGCCAGCTCCTGATAGAGGGGCGCAAGGGCCATTGATTTACCGGGTGCGGTTTCATCAAAACTGACATAGGGACAGTGTTCCATGTCATTTCCTATATGGATAGGGGATATCACCAGAATCTTTGGCTTCTTATATCCTTCCCCGTAATCAAATCCCTGAACCGTGTGACACAGGTTTTCCATTCCCTTTGTTATAACCCTGGGCGAGGCATGAAAGTGGGCCTTGCAGTCATTGGTGCCCAGGAACAGAATGACCAGGTCCAGCGGTTTGTGGCTCTGGAGTGCCATGGGAAGAGCCTGAATGCCGCATCGTCCGGGCTCCAGCGGGTCATCCCATACCGTGGTGCGTCCGCCCATGCCTTCCTCAATCACATAATACTCAGGCCCCAGCAGAACCTGAAGCCGTCCGGGCCAGCGGGTATTCCAGGAATGGCGTCCTCCTTTGGGATTGGTCCCGAATGTGTTGGAGTCGCCGAAGCAGAGAATATTTATCATAGACAGAACCTCCTTATTGCATGGTTGAGCTGTTCCAATCAGTAACCACACTTTTCTCCTATGATATCACAAGTAATGGAAAAATGGATTACTTTATGATAAAATAAACGAAACTGTAACAGGAGGAAACATCTATATGGATAAGATTTCAAAGGGATTTGTGGGCAGGACAGTACGCGCTGTTCTGTTCATTATTCTTATCATCGTATTCTGCACTGCCATATCCAGCGCAGGCATATATCTGGCATCCAGATATGGGCTGACCCAGTCCAGGGAGCAGGTGCCGCTGACTGCTCTTTACCTGGGAAATGAAGGAAAGGTGGAACTTCCGGGAAGGGGAAAGATGGTGGAGGGAAAAGGATGGAGACTGAGAAATTCCAGGGACAGCTATACGCTGACATTGGATAATGCGGTTATAGAAAACACAGTCATGGAAAGCACGGAGTCCTCCCACCCGGCAATTGATATAACAGGGGATTTAACCATCGAGTTAAAGGAGGGCAGCGGCAGCTGGATCCGGTCAGAAGGTGCAGGTATACGCATACATTCAGGTACCCTGGTCATCCGGGGAAAGGGAAGCCTGGACATTGAAGCCAAAACAGCAGGCATATTGGGGAATCGGACGGAAAACGGCCAGGCAGCCCTGCGCCTGGAGGGCGGACAGCTGGATATAAAGGGAATGTATGCGGGAATATCGTGTCCGGAGGTGGATATTGCCGGTGGAACCGGTACGGTTTCAGCTTTGGGCCAAGGTGGAATCGGCATTTATTCATGCAGAATCAAAGTGGAAGAATCAGAAGGGGAGATGACGGCAGAGGGCAGCGGTGCAGCGGTGCTGGCAGGCGGCAGCGGGGAGATGAAGCCATCCATAAAGTCAGATGGAAAAGTGACGGCAGGACCCGGCGATGTCCGGGTTGTGGAGTTTGACGCTGTCCGGCCAGAACATATGGCAGGCCATGAGGAAGAAATCGGGGGATGGATGGGAGGAACTCATTCTGCCCTGCTTACATATTCGACGGAGGATATGGTTACTTATAATGAAGATACATCCTGTTTTGACGGTTCAGCCAGGACCCTTAGGTTTGCCGCAGAATAAGGAAATAGAACAGATGGAGGAATGAAAATGAATCTTACCGTATTATGCTACAAAAAATGCTCTACCTGCCAGAAGGCTTTAAAGTGGCTGGATGCCAATGGGATTTCCTATGTGGAAAGGCCTGTCAGGGAGGAGAATCCCACCCTGGAGGAATTAAAGGAATGGTACGGGATGAGCGGGCTTTCTCTAAAGCGTTTCTTTAATACCAGCGGAAATATCTACAAGGAAATGTCTCTGAAAGATAAACTGCCGTCCATGAGTGAGGACGAGCAGCTGGCGCTTCTGGCCACGGACGGGATGCTGGTGAAAAGACCGCTGGTGGTGGGGGATGGCTTTGTGCTCACCGGATTTAAGGAGGCGGAGTGGAAGGAAAAGCTGCTGTAGATTTTAACGCAGTCACATAATCAACCAAACATGAAATGCCGGAAGACGCACCTTACTAAAAGTGCGTTCTTTCGGCATTTTTTCATGATATTTATAGTTCCGTGATATTTATCTTTCCATGATATGTAAGGAACACGCAGTAAGGAACAGCCATTTTATGCCTGGTCTGCCGCCACCAAATCATCCAGGGTTCCAAAATGATACCCCATTTCCTCCCACTTGGTCAGAAGTTCATCCAGAATCTGCCCGTTTGTCTTGGAGGTGCTGTGAAGCAGGACAATGGCGCCGGGGTGAATGCGGGTCAGCAGCTTTTTGAAGGCCTCATCTTTGGTGGGCTGCTTATCTTCATACCAGTCCACATAGGCCAGACTCCAGAAAAAAGTCTTATAGCCCATGTCATTGGCCATTTTCAGGTTGCTTTCACTGTATTTGCCCTGGGGGGGACGGTAATACTTTTTCATTGGCTGTCCCGTGGTCTGCTGGTACAGGGTTTCCAGGTCATTCAGTTCCTTTTCAAAGGCTTCCTTGGTGGAGATTTTCGACATATCCGGATGGTGGAAGGTATGGTTTCCAACATTGTGGCCCTCGGCAACCATTCGCTTTACCAGGTCCGGACTGGTCTGTAAATAATTTCCAACCAGGAAAAAGGTGGCGTGTACATTGTGTTTTTTCAGGGCGTCCAGGATAGCGGCTGTGTTTCCGTTTTCATAACCCGCGTCAAAGGTCAGGTAGATGACCTTATCCTGGGTATTCTGGGCATAGTAGGCATTGAACTGCTTCAGATAGTCTGCGGTGGCATTTCCCACAGGCATCTGGCCCTCGCCCGGGAAACTAAGTCCCCAGTTGCCGTCTGCTGAGGTGGTCACTGCTTCGGGAGGACGGTTGTATTCCACTACCTGGGCAGCCAGCCGTCCGGCACAAAAGGCCAGGGCAAACAGCAGGGTGGTCTGTAACAGCTTCTTCATGGGAAGTCTTCTGAGTTTGTTTTTCATAAAGGATAGGTCCTGTTTCAGAAGTAATTACTTTAAATATATAGAAACAGAGGCGGTATTATTCCCGGAACCCGCAAAAGAAGGGGGATTGCTTATGGATTTATACAGGACGTGGCGGGGAAGCCCGCCGTACTTTTTGGTGGTGGTCACAATCCGGTATCCCAGCTTGAGAAAATTGTCCAGGCTGTACCGGTTATCAGGATGGACCGTACCCATCAGGCGGCAATAGGAAGTAGTCATCAGATACTGCTCTGCGTGGGCCATGAGCTGATATTGAAGACCTCTCCCTCTGAAGCCGGGCCGGACTGCCAGGGAGTCCATGTGGGCCACCCTGTCAAGGGCCTCGGGATCCAGGTTCATGTAGTGCCCCAGGCTGTCAGGGGTGTTACCCGGAAAATGAATGATGAAAAAGGCAGCCAGACAATCATGTTCCACTGCCTTAAAGACGATTCCCTCATCAGGATTTACGATGTGGGACCGTATATATTCCTCTGAGTCGGTACAGTACCAGCCGGGGTCCGGCGCCAGGGAGCGGGCTTCGGTCATGATGCGGTATATTTTTGCTGTGTCGGCGGCGCATGCAGGTAGGATTTTCATAGCGGTCAACTCCTTATGGATATCATACGGATCGGCCTGGGGACGGGCCTGGTGAGGGAAGTCCTTTTGGCCATAGGGAATCATATGGTTATGGGGGCAATTAAATTCATCCTGGTCCCTACACAGAGAGCAACGCTGACAGCAATGGGGGTGCCTTTGTACTGGAAACCATTTACCAGCATCAGCATACTGTCGTGTTCGCTCAGCTCCAGCAGTTCATATTCTTCACGGCTGGGCTGATGGACCCGCATATACTGGGTCTGTTTCAGTCCCTCCGGCATGGAGCGCAGATAGAATAGTCCTGGGAAGGACGGCATGGACGAGCTGGTCTGGGCCGTATAAGTGATTCCCACGGGAATATCGGACAGATATTCGATAAAACGGTTCATGTTGAGATGGGAACTGTGGTCGGCATTCAGCATGTTATTGCATATATTGCGGATGGCCTCCGGCATATATTCAGTTGATTTTACGGAAAATGTGTCCGGATGCAAATAAGAATCCGCATAGGGAAAACAATAGGCGGTCAGGGAACGGTCTGTTCTGGGCGGATTCACATAATAGCCGTTTTCAGACCGGATGACGCCCTGGTCTAACAGACGTTTGTATCCCTGGCGCACGCTGACACGGGTTATATCTAACTGGGCCGCCAGTTCCCGTTCCGTGGGCAGGCGGTCTCCTGGCTGCAGTCCATGTTCGTGGATGTATTTTTCTATATATTCTGCAATGTCGTAACTTAGAAGATTGAAAACTTTTGGCATACTGGTTACCCTTTCTGGTGATAGGTGTCACGATGGAATAAAGATTATTCTGGTATCTTAAAACCTATCGGTGGTCTATATGGATTGCGCATAAACATTGAGTTTGCTGTCCTGGATAACGCCGTCGGAGTAGAACTTACAGAATTCCGGGAGCACCAGGGCGTTGGTGTACTCAATGATTCCGTTTTCCTCGCTGGCGGAGGTGATGGCAATGGATACCACCGGGCTCCCGTTTTCCGCATTCAGATATTTGGCTTCGGAGTTGCGCACACGGGTGGTGGAGAAAACCTGCTGTATGCCGGCAATACGAAGAGAATTCATGGCAAATGCATCATACAGAGAGTATATCTGGAAATCAATATCCTCTATATCAGGAATCAGTTCATAGGGAACAAAGGTATTTTCAATGGATACAGGCAGTCCGTTGCCAAGACGCAGACGCATGATACGGTACAACACCGTATCTTCGCCCACCTGCAGCAGATGGGAGAGCTTGTAACCGGCTGGTGTGGGACCGGTATATAAAATCCTGGAGGAAGGAACATATCCATGATTTTTAAGCAGCTCGCTCATGCCCCGGAAATGGGTGTATGCGTTATCCCTGGCATGGCGCATCACAAACGTTCCCTTGCCCTGGACCTTTTTTAACAAGCCTTCCTCCACCAGGGTCTGGATGGCAGCCCTTACGGTTGAACGGTTAAGTCCAAAGTTCTCGGCCAGCTCACGCTCAGCGGGCAGGGCGGTGCCATAGGGATAGGTCCCCTCCTGTATATTGCGTTTCAGCGTCTGGGTAAATATCTCTGATTTTGTCAGTCTCTGTGTCTGCGTGCTCTGCCTCTGTTTTCCCTGTATCTGTTTATCCTGTATTTGTTTATCCTGTATTTGTTTATCCTGTATCTGTTTATCCTGTATTTGTTCACCTTGTATCTGTTTATCCTGCCTCTGTTTTCCCTGCCTCTGTTCTCCCTGTATCTGTTTCCTCTGCATCCGCTTCCTCCATGCCGGGTATCCATTTATTCTTTATCGGGTCTGAAACCGTCCTTTGCCATGGCAGAAACCGTCCGCATTCCGGAGAGGCACGATTTAATTCCCTTGCCTCATTATATCATATTTTGGAAAAAAAGAAACAGGAAAATGTAATGTTGTATAAAATAAAATATAATTGGTACGAAAAATAGTATTGACAAAGGTGGATGATGTTGGTATATTAAAAACACAAGATGGTTTGTACAAACACTATCCGGTTAAATACATAAAATTCAATTTGTCTAATCAAGAGGAGGATTATGATGTACGGTTTTCAGAATGAGGATTTCTTAAAAACTTTAAATGGAGCAGTGGCCCAGATCGGTGAGATTAATAGGATTGCGGATAAGGTGAGTGATTTGGGATATAAAAACATCTATCTGGTTGGAACGGGAGGCACCTATGCCATCATCAGTCCGCTGGCATACATGCTAAAGACAAACTCCGCTCTGGTATGGTATCATGAAATTGCCGCCGAGCTGCTGGCCGCAAAGCCCAGATCACTGACCAAAGATTCTCTCTTTATCACGGCCTCCTTATCAGGAACCACCAAGGAAACCATTGCGGCGGCAGAGTATGCCAGAAGCATGGGAGCCACAGTGATTTCTTTTGTGGGGGACAGGACAGCTCCTCTGGCTGCTGTCTCGGATTATGTGGTTGAGAATGCTGCCTGCAATGACAATCTGGTGGAGGAGCTGCATATACAGTTTTTTGCCCTGGGAGCCAGACTGATGATGAAAAACGGAGAGTTTCCTCAGTACGAACGGTTTGTTGAAACACTTCGGAAGATGCCGGAGGTACTGTTAAAGGTGCGGGAGCAGAACGACGAACGAGCACTTGCTTTTGCAGAAAAGCATAAGGATACAGGCTTTCATATGTGTGTGGGAGCCGGCAATACCTGGGGGGAGACATATTGCTTTGCCATGTGCGTGTTGGAGGAAATGCTCTGGATTCCTACCAAATCCATTCATGCGGCAGAATTTTTCCACGGCACTGTGGAGATGACGGATAAGAACATGAGCTTTATGCTCTTTAAAGGAGAGGACGAGACGCGCCCCCTGGTTGACAGAGTGGAGAACTTTGTCAGGAAGTATTCGGATGTGGTGCAGGTGTGGGATACCAGGGATTATCCTCTGGAGGGGATTGACGCCGATATGAGGAAGTATGTCTCTCCCATGGTCATGTCCACCCAGTTAGAGCGTGTCAGCGCTCATTTTGAACATGTGAAGGACCACAGCCTGGATATACGCAGATACTACAGGACGGTGGAGTATTAAGGAATAGAAAAGGAGATTGCCCCATGAGAAAGATATTGATTGCGACTCACGGTGAATTTGCCGGAGGACTGAAGCAGACCATGGATTTTGTCCTGGGAGGAAATGAAAAGGTAGGTGTCCTGAGCGCGTATACCACACCGGATTTTGATATGGACAGGGAAGCGGTGGCTGTGGTGGATGAGCTGGAGGACGGGGACGAGCTGATTGTCCTGACAGATGTGCTGGGCGGCAGCGTGGCCAATGCTTTCTCAGGGCATATCTCCCATCCGGGGGTTTACGTACTGGCCGGTGTTAATGCGCCCATGCTGCTGGCCATGGTGCCTATGCTGGAGAGCGTCATGGATACCCAGGAGCTGATTACACAGGGGATACAGGCAGCCAGGGAAGGGTGTGTGTTTATCAACGGTCTGATGAAGCAGGCTTTTGAAGAGAGTGAGGAGGATTTCGTATGATTAAGATTACAAGAGTGGACGAGAGACTGGTACATGGACAGGTGGCCTTTGCCTGGACCAATTCATTGGGAGCTGACTGCATTCTGGTCGTAAATGATGAGGCTGCGGCAGATAAGATACGGGCCACTACCCTTAAGCTGGCCGCGCCGGCAGGAATCAAATTTTCCATAAAGTCCGTGGCGGATGCCATTGCCCTTTTAAACGGGACAAAGACGGACAAGTACAAGGTGTTTGTTATAGTGGGCAATACGGATGACGCGCTGAAACTGGTAGAGAATGTGAAGGGTGTGGACCACATCAATCTTGGCAATATGAAAAAGACAGAGAGCCGCAGGATCATCACCAATTCCCTGGCTGTTGACGACCATGATGTCCGGAATATCCGCGCCATGGCTCAGGCCGGGGCAGTGGTTGAATGCCGGGCAGTACCTACAGATAAAGAGACGGATGCAATGACATTGATATAATAAGACGAATCAGTCAGAGGATAGAGAAGGGAGAAGGATTATGCTTCAGGCAATACTGGTGTCAATTGTGGCCTTTCTGGCTGCCATTGACGAATATACATTTGGGGCGTCCATGATGGGGAGGCCGTTATTTACCGCGCCCATTGTGGGGCTGATTCTGGGGGATTTCCAGGCCGGAATCATGATAGGCGCCACGCTGGAACTGATGTTTATGGGCTCTATTATGGTAGGGAGCGCTACACCGCCGGAGGTGTATGCCTCCAGCGTGCTGGGAACAGCCATTGCCATCCAAAGCGGGGAGGGAGTGGGGACAGCCGTTGCACTGGCACTGCCTCTGTCCATATTCCTGCAGATGTGGAGAAACGGCTGTTACGCCATAGGCGCCAGTTGGGGAGGTAAACAGATCGAGAAGGCCCTGGCCCAGAGAAATTTAAGAAGGGCAAACATGTGGCATCTCATCACACTGCCGCTGATGGTGGGTGTTCCATCCATGCTCCTGGTGTTCTTTGCCATGTATTTTGGCGCAGGCAGCATCAATGCGGTTATCAAGCTGATACCCCAGGTCGTGCTGGACGGATTTGACGTGGCGGCCGGCGTGCTGTCCTGTGTGGGACTTGCGCTTCTGATTAAAATGATGGGCAACAAAAAACTGATGCCCTACCTGTTCCTGGGATTCATAGCAGTCATGTATATCAATATGGATGTGATTGGAGTCGCGGTGGCCGGACTGTGCATGGCGCTTATTGCCGTGGGAAATATGAAATTTGAAGAAGAGGAGGATTTTTAGATGCAGGAGACAAAGGAAACTTCCCTTATAACAAAGAAGGATTTGCGCAGTGTGTTCTGGAGAAGCTTTACCATGCAGTCCTCCTGGTCCTTTGATAAAATGATGGCCTATGGATTTATGTATTCCATTGAAAAGCCTCTGAGAAAGATTTACCCAAAAGACGATGATTATTTTGAAGCGCTGCAACGGCATACAGAGACATTTAATATCACACCCCATGTCTCTCCCTTTGTCATTGACCTTTCTGTTGCAATGGAACAGGAATGCGCCAAAGCAGACAATTTTAATAAGGAATCCATCAATAACCTGAAGGTTGGGCTTATGGGCCCGTTATCCGGTATTGGCGATTCCTTCTTCTGGGGTACATTCCGCGTCATCACGGCCGGAATCGGCATTGCCTTTGCCCAGCAGGGCAGCATACTGGGAGCCCTTCTATATTTCTTCCTGTACACGGCAATCCATTTTCTTACCAAGTATATTACCGGAAATGCCGGTTACAAGATGGGAACCAGGTTCCTGGAGAACTCTGCGGAGAACCATCTTATCGAAAAAATGTCCTACGGGGCATCCATACTGGGACTTACGGTCATAGGAGCCATGATTGGAACCATGGTGACGCTTAAGACATCCCTGACCTTTCAGTTTTCAGGTACAGAGACTACTTTGCAGTCCATCTTTGACCAGATTTTCCCGGGACTGCTTCCTCTGGGAGCCACATTCCTTTGTGTATGGCTGTTTAACCGGAACGTAAAAACCATTGCCATTATTCTGGGCATTTTTGTAATCTGCATTGCGGGGTGTTGGATTGGAATTTTCTAGGAGGAATGGAAAATGACAAAGCTGGTGGCGTTCGATTTGGACGGGACCCTGAACATGACTCATACATACGCAGTGGCAGCCTATCAGGAAGCCCTTAAGGAGCTGGGGGCCGGGCCTGTTGCAGAGAGCGTGATACGCTCCAGGTTCGGTGCTCCCTTTAGGGATGACAGCCTGTTCTTTCTGGGGGATGACAGCGAGGAAACCTTTAGACGCTTTTACCGGGCGGTGGAGAGGCACTGGACACCTCTTATGCGTGAGAGGGCGCAGACCTATCCCGGAGTCCCGGAAATGCTTGGGGAGCTAAAGGAACAGGGGTACGTACTGGCGGTCTGTTCCAATGCAAAGGAAGAGGAACTGGAGGATGTGCTGGGTGTACTGTCCATAAGGGAGTATTTTGACTATATACAGGGCCTGACCTCCAGACAGGACAAGGCGGACAGCCTGGGTGTGCTGATGGAGCGGGCCGGTGCGGACTGGTGCTGTATGGTGGGGGATCGTTTCTATGACAGGGAGGCGGCAAAGGCCAATGAGACAGCGTTTATCGGATGCAGGTACGGATATGGAGGCTCGGATGAGTTTGGGGACGGGGATTTGCTGGCAGAGGACAGCGTGGAGATACCCAGGCTGCTGAAACGGCTGGTTTCCTCCACACCCTGGCGGAAACCATGGCGGAAACCATGGCGGAGGCCATAGGGAGGCCATGGGGCAGGGATTACCGGAGACTGCGGCGGATTCCGGGATTCCATAAATTTGTTAAAAAAGGAGAGGGCACCGCCTGTGATAGGATGATGGAAGATGCGCTGCGGCCGGACAGAGATGTCCGGCTGTTTTTTTGACAGAACATAAGCCGGAGAATAGACTAAAGAATAGACCGGAGAATGGCCGGAGAAAGGGCCGGAGAATGGGCCAAAGAATAAGCCAAAGAATAGGCCGGAGAAACCACCATCGGACACATAAATCACCATTGTTTTATCATTTCGGATTTGTTATAATGAATTACATCTATATGTTTAATCGGTTTAGTCTGCTTTAGGCAGCAGGTCCGCTGCGGGGCGTATTCGCCATTTTTCCATGGTTTTGAAGCACAGCTGAAGATAAGTCTGGCGCTAAACGCCGGGAACAGGGACGATTGGGTTCTTTTATGCCGGAGCAATACAGAGGAGTTTGATGATGACACAATATGAAATATTAAAACATTATTTTGGTTATGACACATTCAGGGATGGGCAGGATGTGCTGATCCAGAGCATTCTGGAAGGAAGGGACGTGCTGGGAGTCATGCCCACCGGGGCCGGGAAATCCCTGTGTTATCAAATCCCTGCCCTTATGATGGATGGAATCACCCTGGTCATTTCTCCGCTTATTTCCCTGATGAAGGACCAGGTAAGCAACTTAAACCAGGTGGGTATTTTGGCTGCCTACATTAACAGTTCCCTGACAGCGGCCCAGTATTATAAGGTATTGGACCTGGCCAGAGCCGGCAGATATCCGATTATCTATGTTGCGCCGGAGCGCCTGATGTCTGAGGACTTTCTGCGGTTTGCGCTGAGCAGCCAGGTGAAGATATCCATGGTAGCTGTGGACGAGGCCCATTGTGTATCACAGTGGGGCCAGGATTTCAGGCCCAGTTATCTGAAAATAGTGGATTTTATTAACCAGCTTCCGGAGCGGCCCGTTGTAAGTGCATTTACAGCCACCGCCACAGCGGAAGTGCGGGATGATATCATCGACATACTTATGCTCAGAAATCCCCAGGTCATGACCACTGGTTTTAACCGGCCCAATCTCTACTTCGGCGTACAGTCTCCCAAGGATAAATATGCCACCATGGTAAATTACCTGGAACGCCATAAGGGGGAAAGCGGTATCATCTATTGCCTGACCAGGAAAGTGGTGGAGGAGGTTTGCGGCCAGCTGATCCGGGAAGGTTTCTCCGTCACCCGGTATCATGCTGGCTTAAGCGACAGCGAGCGCAGGCATAACCAGGAGGATTTTATATATGACAGGGCCCAGATTATGGTTGCCACCAATGCCTTCGGCATGGGGATTGACAAGTCCAATGTCAGGTTTGTGGTGCATTATAACATGCCGAAGAATATGGAATCCTATTACCAGGAGGCCGGCAGGGCAGGAAGGGATGGTGAACCCTCAGAGTGCATCCTTTTGTACGGCGGCCAGGATGTGGTGACCAACCAGTTCTTTATTGACCATAACCAGGACAACGAGGCATTGGATCCCATAACCCGGGAAATCGTCATGGAGCGGGACAGGGAACGCCTGCGCAAGATGACATTTTACTGCTTTACAAATGAATGTCTGAGAGATTACATACTGAGATATTTTGGGGAGTACGGAAGCAATTACTGCGGCAATTGCTCCAACTGCCTGAGCCAGTTTGAGACAGTGGATGTGACGGATATTTCCCGTATACTCATTGGATGTGTGGAGAGCAGCCGGCAGAGGTACGGAACCAATGTGATGATTGATACGGTCCACGGTGCCAATACAGCGAAGATACGCAATTACAGGATGGATGAGAACCCGCATTATGGGGAACTGGCAAAGGTACCGGCCTACAAGCTGCGGCAGGTGATGAACCATCTGATGCTGAACGGATATCTGGCAGTGACCAACGACGAGTATGCCATTGTAAAATTGACAGGAAAGTCAAAGGGAATCCTGGAAGAGGGAGAGCCGGTGGCCATGAAGATGGCCAGGGAAGCGGAGCATCCTGCCAAAGCGTCCGGCGCAAGTGCCGGAAAGGGAAGAAAAGGCAGGAAGGGGCTGGCAGCAGGCCTGTCCGGACCGGGCGGAGCAGAGTTTACGGAAGCAGACGAAACGCTTTTTGAGAAGCTGCGCGCTGTCAGGACGGAGATTGCAAAGGAAGAAAAGGTGCCGCCTTATATGGTTTTTTCAGATAAGACGCTGACGCATATGTGCATCGTGAAGCCGGTTACGAAAGGGGAGATGCTGAATGTTTCAGGTGTGGGAGAGTTTAAGTATGAGAAATACGGGGAACGTTTTCTGGCCTGCGTGCAGGCGGAAATGAATGACAGGCCTGCTGAGATGTCTTTTGAGGGTGATGATTTGTATTTTACCAGCGACAGCGATGCGTTCGACGACTGGTCCCTGGAGACAGCCCTGACCGCCTGGGAATACGGAAGCCGGGAAAATGACAGGCAGGAAAATGACAGGCAGGAAAATGGCAGCCAAGGAAATGACAGCCGGGAGGATGAAAAAACCAGGGAAGCACCGTCAGAGCTAAACACGGACAGAAAGAAAAAAACAGGTAAAGGCAAAACGGATTTTGTCATGACCGGGGAACTGGCCGCCAGAGTCCGATACTCAGAACAGTCCAGTCTGAGTGATTTTGTATCTCAGATTAACAGCCTGCGGGATGAAGATAAAATGAAGCGGCTGACCATAAAATCCGTTGAACAGAAATTGATGGAGGATGGGGATTTTGAGGAATATTACGTAAATGGAATACCCCGCAAACGATTGACGGACAGGGGCCGGGAATTTGGAATTGAGGCAGAGAAACGGTTGAGTGAGAAGGGGAATGAATATGAGGTGTTCTTTTATGGTGAGAGAGCGCAGAGGGGGATTGTAGAGTGGTTATGGGAGAAAATATGATTGTTATGTGATTGGGAGAAGGAGAAAAACAGAAGCGTCCGGTGATACTGTTCAAACAAAGCCGCTGCCGCCCATTAAAGGGACAGCGGCTTTTCCATTGATAACTTCACAGATTTGGGGAATGTTAAACAGTAAAAATAAGAAATTGAACCCAATTCCCATATTGTCTAT
>ENA-OQKY01001134-OQKY01001134.1-human-gut-metagenome-genome-assembly--contig:-NODE-1134-length-17304-cov-8.989172_pt1 | contig 17304 bp, 10 predicted proteins | sample MGYA00242652_ERZ504805 | MGnify/ENA primary metagenome ERZ504805 (study PRJEB26092, sample SAMD00036400) | human gut metagenome | host: Homo sapiens | study: EMG produced TPA metagenomics assembly of... | reverse complement strand
TCGGTCCGCTGCAGTTCATAAAGTACCTTCACGGCCAGGATAACACCGGTTGCTCCGATGGGATGGCCGATGGAGATTCCTCCGCCGTAAATATTTACTTTTTCGGGGTCAAGTCCCAGGTCGCGCCGTACGGCAAAGGCCTGGCTTGCAAAAGCCTCGTTGATTTCAAACATATCAATGGCCTTAAGGTCCAATCCCAGTTTCGCTGCCAGCTTTTCACTGGAAAGCTTGGGGGCGTATCCCATGACGGCTCCGTCGTTGCCGGCAACCGTGCAGCCCTTAATGGTAAGGAGAGGCTTGACACCCAGGGAGTCTGCCTTTTCCCTGGACATGACAACCACAGCGGCAGCGCCGTCGTTCAGACTGGAGGAATTACCCGCAGTCACGGTTCCGCCCTTCACAAAACATGGTTTTAAGCGCTCCAGCTTTTCTATGGTCTGGCTGGCTCTGGGGCCTTCGTCAGTGTCAAAGACAGTGATGTTTCCTTTTCTGTCCTTTAATTCCACCGGGAGGATTTCGTCTTTGAACTTACCGGCTTCGATGGCTGCCGCTGCCCTCAGGTGGCTTTCCAGGGCATACTGGTCCTGCTCCTGGCGGGTCACATTGTATTTTTCTGCTACATTTTCAGCTGTCACGCCATTGTGGTAGGGGCCTAAGGGCCAGGTCAATATATCAATGACGCCGTCCTCAAACACCTTGTGTCCCATCCTGGCACCCCAGCGGGCGTCCTTCACATAGTAGGGAAGCTGGGAAATGTTCTCGGTGCCCGCAGCAACCACCACGTCTGCAAACCCTGTCTGTATCTCCATCACTGCGTCGGCAATGGCCTGAAGGCCTGAGCCGCACTGGCGGTTGACGGAATAGGCGCATGTTGTTTCGGGAAGCCCGGCCTTCAGGCTGACGGCTCTGGCTACAAAACCGCATTCCGCAATCTGGCCCACCTGGCCCACAATGGTCTCATCTACATCAGAGGGCTCTATACCGGCACGCTTCACGGCCTCTTTTACAACCATGGCGCCCATATCAATGGCGGAAATATCCTTGAGGCTTCCGCCGAAAGAGCCGACGGGAAGCCGGACTCCGCTGACAATTACTACTTCTTTTAAATTCTCCATATCCGTATCCTCCTCATTTTATATCATTAAAGAATCATACCGCCGCCCACGTTGATTACTTCGCCTGTTATGTAGTTTGCCTCGTCAGAAGCCAGGAAAGCAACCATATTGGCTACGTCCGCAGGGCTGCCGGCCCTTCCCATAGGAATCTTGCTTATCATGGTATCCCATACCTTTTCAGGCACGCCGCGGGTCATGTCCGTGTCGATAAAACCGGGGCAGATGGCATTGCAGGTGACGCCCTTTCTTGCCAGCTCGCGGCATGCTGTCTTGGTGAGGCCCACCACACCGGCTTTGGAGGCGGCATAATTGGCCTGTCCGATATTCCCCAGCCAGCTGGCGGAGGAGATGTTGATGATGGCGCCGCTTCCCTTTTCCCTCATAATCTGGGCAGCATACTGGACGCAGTAGAATGTGCCGGTCAGGTTAACCGCAATGACCTGATCCCACTGCTCCACAGTCATCTTGTGCAGCATGGCGTCGCGGTTGATTCCGGCGTTGTTGACAATAACATCCAATGTGCCGAAAGACTCCACGGTAAAGTCCATCATTGCCTTTACCTCGTCCTGCTTGGCGATATTGACGGCAAAGGCCTTGGCTGTGCCGCCGGAAGCGTTGATTTCCTCAGCGGTTGCAGAGGCTGTTTCCATTGACATGTCGGCTACGATGACCTTGGCGCCTTCTGCTGCCAGTTTTAAGGCAATCCCTTTGCCGAGGCCGCGGCCGGCACCTGTTACAATTGCGGTTTTGTTTTCGAGTCTCATGATTAATCCTCCTTAATGTGAATATGTTATTGGAACTGTCCAGGACGGAGTCCCATCCTGACCGTCCCGAACTGCTGCGTATTAATTAGAAAATATATACTTTCTCAGTCCGAAGGGAGCCCCCTCCATGAAAATGGCTGTGTCCATCTCCTTCAGATCAGGGCTGATCAGGGGAGTGAATTCCATCAGGTCCAGGACCTGGGTCTGGATATCAATTCCGGGGGCGATTTCGGTCAGGGTCAGTCCCTCCGGACGGAGCTCAAATACGGCCCGTTCCGTTACATAGTGCATTTTCTGGCCCTTTTCTCTGGCGATTCTGCCGTTATAGGAAACCTGCTTAATCCGGCTGACAAATTTAATTAAAGAGCCCTCCTGGTTGATATGAAGCCTTCCTCCTTCAAAGGAGCAGTCCAGTCCTTTGGCGGTAAAAGAGGAGCAGAAGACCACGTGCTTGGCATTGGTGGTAATATCAATAAAACCGCCTGCTCCCGTGGGCTTTGGCCCTAAACGGGTGGCATTGACATTTCCCTCGGCGTCCACCTCGCCTGCACCCATGTAGGTGACATCCACACCGGGTCCGTTATAATAGTCAAACTGGTCGTCGTGCCGGACCAGGGCAAACTGGTTCCTGGCTATTCCAAAGTCGATACCGCCCATGGGAATGCCACCGTAGATACCGGATTCCACGGTTATGGTCACATCCTCCGACATACCCTCCTCTGTGATAATGGGGCCGACGACATCATTGGGAATCCCGGTTCCCACATTCAGCACATCATCGGGCGCCAGCTCCATCAATGCCCTGCGCCCGATAACCTTGCGCAGCGAGATGGGGAGGACGTCGTCGGATGATACAGGCGCCTTGGTATCTCCGCAGTAGGCAGGGTCCATATAGAAACTGTGGGTCTGCCTGTGGTCCTCTTCGGGATTGGGACAGATGACAACCGCATCAATGAATACCCCTGGCACAATCACGCGTTTGCAGTGGAGGGAACCGGCCTTGACTTTATACTTTGCCTGGGCCAGCACCTTTCCGCCGAATTTTTTGCATGCCATGACGGCGGAGAACACTTCCAGCTGCATGGCCTCCTCGTCTGTGGTCAGATTGCCGTATTCATCCACATAGGTTCCCCGGATGATGCAGTAATCCAGAGGGATGGGTTTATAGCGCATATATTCCTCGCCGCCGATGGTAACCACCTCATTGATATCGGGAGCGCTCATGGTGATTTCGTTCATTTTGCCTCCGTCAATCCTGGGGTCGATGAAGGTGCCCAGGCCCACCTTGGTAATTTTTCCGGGCTCGCCTCCGGCCATGCTGCGGTATAACTGGGCAAACTGGCCCTGGGGAATGCAGTAGGCCAGAATCTTGTTGTCCGCAATCAGCTGCATCATTCTGGGCTGCAGTCCCCAGTGGCCCCCGATGATTCTGGAGAGCATGGTCTCATGGGCAAAATGCTGGATACCCCGGTCGCGGTCGCTCTGCCCGCAGGAATGGACCAGAGTCAGCCCTCTGGGACTTCCTGTCTCTAAAAAGCGCTGTTCAATGGCTTTGAGAATGGTTTCGGCTGCCGACACCAGGGTCATACCGATGGTTGCCACGGTTGCGTTGTCGGCAATCATGGCAGCGGCTTCCTCGCCGGTGATAAAAACTGGTTTTCTCATTTTTGTGTAACCTCCTTACTGTTCTGGCTGCGTGAAAAGTTTCCGTATGGCTGATTTATTTACTTTGTTATTGGGTGTGAGAGGGAGCTCGTTCAGGAAAAGAATGCGGGAAGGAATCATGTATTTGGCAATCCTGCATTTCAGCAAATCCTGTATCTGCTGTTCCGTCAGAATGCTTTCAGGAGACAGCTTCACCGCGGCCACAGGCACTTCGCCGTATATATCGTGGGGAATCCCCACCACAGCCGCCTCATCAATCCCGTCCAGCCTGTACAGCTCATTTTCAACATCAAAGCTCCATATTTTTTCTCCGCCCCGGTTTATCATGTCCTTTTTCCGGTCCACGATAAACAGATACCCCTCCCCGTTAAAATATCCCAGATCTCCGGTACGGAGCCAGCCGTCTCCGTCCAGCTCCCCGGTTCCCTTTTGATAATACCGGTCCAGGAGAACCGTCCCCCTGACTGCGATTTCCCCTACCTGGCCTGTCTGCATCTGTGAACCTGAGTCATCCAGTATACAAAAGCAGGTGCCGGGAATGGGAAGGCCTGAGGAACCAATGTAACTGCTGGTGGAAGCATCGCCCGGAAAGATGGTGGCAGGCGAACATGTCTCGGTCAGCCCGTATACAGTGTGAAATACGGCGCAGGGCAGCCAGCGGTGGATTTCTGTCAGCTTTTCCTTTGACATATTGCTGCTTCCGCAGGCCAAAAGCCTCAGACTGGGCAGGGAAGGAAAACTGTCCTTCTCCCTCAGCAGCAGGGAAAATACGGCCGGTGCGGCGTGGAGAAATGTGATTTCTTTGTCGTTTACATCCCTGAGAACCCTTTTGGCATCAAAGAACTTGTGCAGGTAAACGGTTCCGCCTGCATACAGGGTCAGTCCCAGAAGCGCCACCAGCCCGGTTACCAGGTAAATGGGAATGGGTATAAGGGTGGTGTCCCGGTCCGTTATCTGGAAAATTCTCTGGTAGGAGACAATGGCGTGCATGATGCTGTAATTCTTGATAATGACTCCCTTGCTCTGGGAGGTGGTGCCGGATGTGAACATGATGAGCGCGTCATCCTCCTCCCTGCCAAGGGAGGGAACGGGGCTGAGATAGGAGGCGCACAGGTGGGAAAAACCAAATCCGTCCTGACTCCGTCCGGGTTTCATCAGATGGACGCCGGAGGTTTCCAGCGGTACGAACCAGTCATAAAACTTTTCATCACACAGGATGTACTGGAGATCTGCCTTTGCTGTCAGCGAAAGCACTTCGTTCCGGCTGTATTTGCTGGGAAGGGGTATTACCACGGCTCCCAGTTTTGTAAGAGCCAGGAAGGTCACGCAGAATTCAACACTGTTGAACATCATGATGCCTGTCTTGGTTCCCGGCTTGATATCCGATATGTAATATAGGTAAGAAGAAAAATGGTCGGCCATGTCCCTTAGTTCTGTATAGGTATAAGCAGCGCCGCTGTCATCCACAACTGCTGTCTTGTCCGGATGGCGTGCGGCAGATAAGGATAGGGCGTCGTATAAATTGGCAGGAAGATTGGGATAGGTCAAATAAGTCTTACCGGAAAAGGTCTTTTCTATCATATCTGAAGTATAAGAGCGATTCCAAAGAGTTGTTCCGTTAATCATAATTAATACCCCCGTGTATTAGAGAAACCGATTTCGTTCTTTAAGGCTAATAGTAAACGAAAATGATTCAATAGTCAATAACAAAAATATGTTTGTTTTTGGTATTCTATTATAATAGAGGCAATGGAATATAAAAATACGTAAAAAATATTAGGCATATTGTACATTTGGTGAAGGGTCGGGCCAGATTTAAAAGGGGCAAAAACTGACCATATGCACAATAACATTGATAAAAAATAAACAATTTTTGAAAAATAGACAATATATATACTGAAAATTTGTCAAAATAGTAAAAAAGCATTAAAACAAGAGAAAAACAAGAATAAACTTATTGATTTTAACGAAACCGTGTGCTATGCTTGGAACAACGTAACGAAACTGTTTTCTAAAAAGAACGAAACATTACGAAACTGATTCGCTAATTACGGTTGGCGGACACAAACTGTATGATGCAAAAGGAGGGGATTGATTCGTTGAGATACAGGGAAAGAAAGGGGGAAGACGGAAGATAATGATACTTGATTTAGAAGGACGCCGGGCGGTTGTCACAGGAGGCAGCCGTGGACTGGGATATGGAATTGCCCAGGCGCTGCACGATTCAGGTGCAGAGGTAATCATAACCGGCAGGACCGGGAATGTGTGGGAAGCTGCCGCAGAAATAGGAAGCAGCGGACCTCCGGCTTATGGAGTGACAGGAGATTTAAGCAGGCAGCAGCAGCGGGAAACTGTCTGTGAGCAGATTTTGGAGATTTACAATGGACGTGTTGATATCCTGGTTAATGCGGCCGGAACATTAAACAGATGTGCCGCTTTTGAGGTGACGCAGGAGGATTGGAATGAAGTGTTGGAACTTAATCTGAACGCCGTGTTCTTCATGTCTCAGAGAATTGGAAGGTCTATGGCGGCCCGCCGTTACGGAAAGATTATCAACATAGCATCCATGGATTCCTTTTTTGGCAGTGTTCTGGTTCCGGCCTACAGTGCCAGCAAAGGCGGGGTTGCCCAGCTGACAAAAGCATTATCAAATGAGTGGGCGGCAGAAGGAATCAATGTCAATGCCATTGCCCCCGGATACATGGCCACGGCTCTGACAGATACCATGAAGGTAAAGAATCCTGCCCAATACGAGGAAACCACCCGCAGGATACCCATGGGAAGATGGGGGACTGCGGAGGATCTTAAGGGGCTGGCTGTGTTTTTGGCTTCCGATGCCTCTGCTTATATATCCGGGGCAGTTATACCGGTAGACGGAGGTTTTTTGGGAAGGTAGAAACGGGTTCGTGAACACGGAGCTGTTATCAAATTAGTTGGGAGGTAGTAACATGAATATATTTTTGCAGGCGGCTGCCAATGGGATTATGGTGGGCGGAATTTATGCACTGATAGGTATGAGCCTGACGCTGATTTTCGGAGTTATGAAGATTATCAATTTTTGCCAGGGCGAGCTGCTGATGCTGGGGATGTACATATCCTTTGTTCTGTTTGACCAATGCGGACTTGACCCCTTTGTGGCAATCCCCATTGTGGCGGTGGTGATGTTCGCCTTTGGGGCGCTTTTGCAGTCAACGCTGATTACGCGGTCCCTGCACGGCAATGACGATACCAATGTGCTGTTTTTAACGGTTGGACTGGGAATTCTGTTCCAGAATGTAGCGCTTCTTTATTTTAAATCGGATTACAGAACGGCCCAGAGTATGTTTTCCGAGAAAATCGTGCAGCTGGGAGCCATAAACTTAAGCCTTCCCAAGGTGTTGAGCTTTGTGATTCTTCTGGTAGTAACCATCCTTTTGTTTGCTTTCTTAAAGTATACCAATATAGGAAAGCAGATTCGCGCCACTTCCCAGAACAGTACCGGAGCCCAGGTCTGCGGTATCAAAACAAAGCTGGTCTATGCCACTACATACGGTCTGGGAGCTGCCATTGCCGGAATCACCGGAGCCTGTCTGATGTCCTTTTATTATGTGTTCCCTACGGTTGGCGCCGTGTATGGGACGAGGTCCTTCATTGTGGTAACCATGGGAGGACTGGGAAGCGTTATCGGAGCCTTTGTCAGCGGCATTGTATTGGGACTTATGGAAACCGTGGGAGCCGTGGTTGTGGGTTCCTCCTTTAAGGATACCATTGTGTTCCTGGCATTTATATTGATTCTGGTAGTGAAGCAGACAGTGAAAACAAGACGGGGGTAGATAGCAATGAAGAAAAAAATAGGTTCCAGACAGATTTTATTATTGATTTTACTTCTAATCGCAGCTTTGATACCCGTATTTGTCCGTACACCGTACCTGCTGTCGATTTGCGTGATGACATTTTACATGGCCAGCGCATCCCTGGCCTGGAGTATCCTGGGCGGGCTGACGGGCCAGATTTCCCTGGGACATGCCTCCTTTATGGGGCTGGGCGCATATATGTCCACTCTTTTACTGGTTAAGCTGAATGTATCGCCGTGGATCAGCATTCCTCTGGTGTTTCTCTTTGTGGGAGCGTTAACCGCATTGCTGCTGTCGCCCTGTTTCGTGCTGAGGGGGCCGTATTTTTCACTGGTTACCATTGCGTTTGGAGAGGCGTTCCGCAATCTGATGACCAACTGGGATTTTGCCGGCAAGGGGCAGGGGCTTTTGCTTCCCTTTGGCGATAATTCCCTGGCTCTGCTGCGATTTAAGAGTAAAGTGCCCTATTTTTATCTGTCCCTTCTTATGGTAATAGCGGTATATCTGATTGTGCGCGCAATTGACCGTTCCAAGTTTGGATATGCCTTAAAGACAGTGAGGGAGGATGAGGACACGGCCAATGCAATCGGAATCAATCCTCTCAAATATAAGGTGCTGGCCACCTTTGTCAGCTGCGGCCTGATTGCTGTATGCGGTGTGTTCTATGCAAATTATATCCGTTTCATTAACCCGGATATCATGATTCAGGCACAGTCCGTGGAATTCGTTCTTCCGGCAGTGATCGGAGGAATCGGAAGTGTGACAGGCCCCCTGATTGGAGCTATTATTCTTACACCTTTAGCTCAGTATCTCAACTCTACCCTGAGCAGTATAGCGCCCGGAGCCAATCTGCTGGTTTACGCCATCATTCTGATTGTGGTTATCCTGTTCCAGCCAAGAGGTATTATGGGCTGGTATAACGGCAGCAAATTCAAGGTAAAGGTCAATGATATGTTTGACAGGATGGACGGTAAAAAGTAAATCAGGAGAGGAGGCGTTTTAAGTGGGCAATATATTGGAAATAAAGGATTTGAGTAAGAATTTCAAAGGACTGAAGGCTGTGGACAGCGTCAGCTTTGCTGTGGAGGAGGGCGGCATTACCGGGCTTATCGGTTCCAACGGAGCCGGAAAGACAACGGTATTCAATATGATAAGCGGCGTGTTCCCGCCTACGGCCGGCCATATTATCTATAAAAATAAAGAAATTACCGGAATGAAGCCATATCACTACACGTCCATGGGAATTGCCAGGACATTCCAGATCATGAAGCCTCTGGCTTCCATGTCTGTATTGGATAATGTTGCTTCAGGTGCTCTATATGGAAGAAAAAAATATAAATCAGTAAAAGAGGCAAAGGAATACGCAGAGGAAATTCTGCATTTTACCGGATTGTACGAGCGGAAGGACTGGCTGCCGGGAGAAATGGGCACTCCCTTTAAAAAGCGCCTGGAGCTGGCCAGGGCCCTGGCCACGGATCCTGATATGCTGCTATTGGATGAGGTTATGGCTGGCTTAAATCCCACGGAGACAGATGAGGCCGTGGAACTGATTCGCAAAATCAATGAGAACGGGACCACCATACTGCTGATTGAGCATGTAATGAGAGCAGTGGCCAATCTCTGCCAGAAAGTGGTTGTCATGCATCATGGTGAGAAAATAACAGAGGGAACGCCGGAGATGGTAATGAATGACCCCTATGTCATCGAGATTTATCTTGGTAAGGAGGAGCATTGATATGGCAGACAGATATTTTGAGGTAAATAAAATCAATGTCCGGTACGGGGACATTCAGGTGCTTTGGGATATTGAATTTACGGCGGATAAAGGGGAAATCGTAGCCCTGGTGGGAAGCAACGGGGCGGGCAAGAGCACCACGGTTAAGTCCTGCGCCGGCCTGATCAGGCCCTTTCAGGGAAATATCCGTTTGGACGGACATGATCTTACCGGAGCGGCTTGCAGAACCTTTATTGACTACGGGGTTATCCTGGTTCCGGAGGGCAGGCAGCTGTTTCCTTCCATGACAATCTATGAGAATCTGGAGATGGGAGCCAGCAGCAAGGCGGCGAAAGCGGCTAAGAAGGATACCATTGAACGGATCTATAACTGGTTTCCTAAGCTGAAGGACAGAAAGAACCAGCTGGCAGGCACCTTAAGCGGAGGCGAACAGCAGATGCTTGCCTTTTCCAGAGGCATGATGGGACTTCCGAAGCTTCTTATCATGGATGAACCCTCCCTGGGACTGGCCCCCAACATCGTGGACAACATATTTTCCATTGCCAAAGAGGTGGCGCAGGAATCCGGGCTTACCATTATCCTGGTGGAACAGGATGTGAGAAAGGCGCTGAGGATTGCCAACAGGGGATACGTGATTGAAAACGGCCAGATTACCGTATCGGGCACAGCCGAAGAGCTTTTGAACAACGATGAGGTGAAAAAGGCGTATCTGGGATTTTAGAGCGCGGTTGGCAGCTGCGTTCCTGCTGCTGCGGAAACAAACTAAGTATGAAAGATGGCCCTTATATGGGTTAATCAAATAAAAGGAGGAGAAATACATGAGGAAACAATTGGTGGCATTGACATTAAGCGCGGCTATGGCAGCGGGTATGCTGTCCGGATGCGGGGGATATGGTTCTGGTTCAGGAGGACAGAAGGATGCGGCAGAGGCAGCAGGAACGGCAGCGGCGGCGGCCTCAACCGCGGCTGCAGGCAGCGACGGGACGGCGGAGCCGGCAAAGGCGTCCACGGCAGATGGGGAGCCCATACTGATTGGCGCGCTTTATCCCATGACGGGAGCGCTGGCTGATTCGGGCCAGAACATGAAGGACGGCATTGACCTGGCAGTGGAGGAAATCAACGCGGCAGGAGGAATAAGCGGCCGGCCTATCCAGATTGTATACGGTGATACCCAGGGGGCCAATGCCACGGGCATGACTGAGATGGAACGTTTGATTACACAGGATAAGGTGATGGCGGTAATGGGCGCATATCAGAGCGGTGTTACCGAGGTGGTGTCCCAGGTGGCGGAAAACTACCAGGTGCCCATGATAACAGCTAATGCCACGTCGGATTCCCTTACATCTCACGGATATGAGTATTTCTTCCGCCTGGCTCCCACCAATATGATGTTTATACGTGATATGGAGCAGTATCTTCTGGATTTGTCGGCCAAGGATCCGGCGGATGATATCGACGTCAAGAGTGTTGCAGTCTGCGCAGACAATACTGAATTAGGACAGCAGACAGCCACCTGGGCAAAATACTTTGCAGAAGAGAACGGACTGGAATTTAAGGGAGAGGTTCTTTACTCCCAGGGCGCGGCGGATTTGACCAGCGAGGTGCTGCAGTTAAAGTCCCTGAATCCGGATGCCCTTATTGTTGACAATTATGTATCGGACGCGATTCTCCTTACAAAGACCATGAACGAGCAGGGGTACAAGCCCAATATCATGATTGCCAAGGCAAACGGTTATACGGAATCCTCTTATCTTCCGTCTGTGGGCGGCCTTGCAAACGGAATCCTTACAGCCACGGAATTCCTGCCCGGTGACAAGGGAACCAAGGTTTCGGACGCGTTTAAGGCAAAGTACGGCGTTGATATGAACGGGCATTCCGCGGAGGCGTACACGGTAGTCTGGATTTTCAGGACAGCTCTTCAGAATCTTGCAGACGCAGGCAAGGAGATTACCTCTGAAGCATTAAAGGATGAGCTGAGTACTCTGGAGATTAAAGATGCCTTCCCGGGAGGCGAGGAGATTATTCTTCCTTATGACACTATCAAGTTCTCCGAGTCTGAATTTAACGGTATTCCTTATAAGAACACCAATATGGACGGCAAGCTGACAATCGCTCAGTTCCAGGATGGCTCGCTTGTTACCGTATGGCCGTTTGACATTGCAAAACACGATACCATTTATCCGGCGCCGTTCAATTAAGGATGACGGGCGAAAGGGGGGAACAGCTGGGGGCTGCTCCTCCTTTTTCGTTTATCGCAATACCGATTGCATTACATTTTTACTTATATTATAATAATAGCAAGACGCTTATTGGGATAGGTGGATCACAGCCATGTTATTTCAAAGCAGATAAGGAAGTAAGAGAATGAGTATCCAGAAAAAAGATAAGTATACCATTTCCGACGTGGCCCAGATGCTGGGGGTATCGCGTTCCACTATTTCCAGAGCCATGAATAACTCGCCGGGAGTCGGGGAGGAGCTGCGCAAAAAGGTGCTGGATTTTGTGGAGGAGATAGGTTATCAGCCAAATACAATAGCCAGAAGTCTGAGCAAGGGCAGACAAAGCATCATTGCGCTGATTGTCAGCGACATCCGCAATCCGTTTTATGCGGATCTTACCTTTTACATCCAGAAGATTCTTCGCAACAATGGATATATGCTGATGGTCCTGAACAGTGAATATGATATCAGGCGGGAAAAAGAGTTCATACATATGGCTATCCAATTTAATTTTTCCGGTGTATTTTTGCTTACTGCCCAATCAGAGGAGATTGAAAAGGAATTAGAGAATATTGAGATTCCGGTTGTACTGGTAAACAGGATTCTGGGGTCCTATGAAGGGGATTCGGTGCTGTCGGACAATTTCAAGGCCGGTTATATTGCGGCCATGCATCTCATTGAGCTGGGGTATCCGGAGATTGCCTTTGTGAAGGGGCCGGATGTTTCGTCCGCATCAGAGCAGCGGTTCAGGGGATACAGGCAGGCGCTGGAGAATTACCGTCTCCCCTTTAAGGAACAAAATGTATTCAGGGGTGATTTGAAGCTGGACACGGGAAGCGAACTGGCAAAGATTTATATATCGGATTTGAAGAACCGTCCAAAGGGAATCGTGATTTCCAACGATATGATGGCCATTGGGTTTGTTGAGCACTGCCGGGAGTCCGGAGTCAAGATTCCGGAACAGATTTCCGTGGTGAGTTTCGACAATATTGTTTTTTCATCACTCTATGACATCAGCTTGACAACGGTGAGCCAGCATGTCAGGGAGATGAGCGAGCATGCCGCCAGACTGATGTTAAAACAGCTGAAAAACCCACAGGAAAAGCCGGAACGGGTGATACTTGACCCCACATTGATTGTGCGCAGAACCACATGTCCCTATGTTCCTGAACGGGATGGGGAATAGGGGGAGGCAGCTGGGATTCGTAAAAGGAGGGGCGCAGCGGAAGGCGCGGGACGAAGATGGGTAACAGCGGCAGAAAAGGCGGCCGGCCGCTGGGCCGGAGAAGGACCGGATGTGCCGGCGGTGCCGGACTGTCTGGTGCCGGGCCGGTCTGCTGCAGAAAAAATGAACATAAAAACAGGAATCTCCATACTGGAAATTCCTGTTTTCTGCCTGCAGAAGATGGGAGTCGAACCCACAAGGTATTACTACCACACGGACCTGAACCGTGCGCGTCTGCCAATTCCGCCACTTCTGCATTTTGTTTTGTTCTGCTGCTTTGTTCAAGCAACGAAGGTTATTATAAATGAGTAACAGCGATTTGTCAATATTATTTTTTAAATTTTTTATCGAATTTGATTTTTGAAAAAAATTAAAAAAATTTGTCAAAAATGGTTGCCAAGTCGAAAAATCTATGCTATACTACCATTCGTGTTGCGGGAGTGCTGGAATTGGCAGACAGGCAAGACTAAGGATCTTGTGGGTGTATGCTCGTGTGGGTTCAAGTCCCATCTCCCGCATTATAGAAAAAGGAATCCTTCCAGGCAGGGTTCCTTTTTTGTTTCTCATAAACTTCCGCTTGTTCCGCACTTGTTCTGTAATTTCCTCATATCGTTGCACAATTATCCTCAACCTGCTATAATTTATACAATATGTTATATTTTTTTCGTCATTTTCATTTGAGAACGGTTTCTGTGACCAGAACCGGAATGAGGGGGATTTTCATGGATTTAAATACAATACTTGAACTAAAGGGCGCGGGGGTGGACATAGAGGGCGCTTTAAGGCGTTTCAGCGGCAATTCCGTACTGTACGAGAAATTTCTGAAGAAGTTCCTGACAGACAGTACTTTTTCCCAGATTACAAAGGCCTTTGAGGGGGAGAACAGGGAGGATGCCCTGATGGCAACCCATACCCTTAAGGGAGTTACGGCCAATCTGGGTATGGATAGGCTGTTTAACATATCCTCTTTTATGGTGGACCATATCAGGGCGGACCGCTTTGATGAAGCTGCCGGAGCGTATCCGGAGCTGGAAAAGGCTTACAGGGAGATATGCAGAATACTTGCAAATGACTAGCGGCAGCATGTGTCTTACGGCTGCGGAGAGGAAGTGACGATATGCGTCAGCGGGATACCATACTGATTGTAGATGATATGGAAATAAACCGCGTGATTCTGGATGGACTGTTCCAGGAGGAATACCATCTGCTGGAGGCTGAGAATGGGGAGCAGGCCCTGCTTCTGCTGCGGCAGTATCACGAGAATATAGCCATCATGCTGCTGGATGTGGTGATGCCTGTGATGGATGGATACAAGGTGCTGCAGGAGATGGGGGCCAACGGGCTTCTGGACGAGGTTCCTGTGGTGGTAATCACGGCTGATAACTCCCTGGAAGGGGAGCTGAGGGCCTTTGACCTGGGGGCGTCCGACATCATTGTCAAGCCCTTTGAGCCCCATGTGGTCAAGCGGCGGGTACATAATATCATAGAGCTTTATCTTCACAAACATAATCTGGAGGACATGGTAGAACAGCAGGCACAGAAGCTGAGGGAGTCCAACGATGTGCTGGTGGATGCCCTTTCATCTGTCATTGAATACAGGAGTCTGGAGTCAGGACAGCATATCAAGCGCATCCGTCTGCTGACCCAGGTGCTTTTGGAGGAGGTGTGCAGGAATTGTCCTGAATACGGGCTGGATAAGAAAAAGATTGAAGTCATTGCTTCGGCCTCGGCCCTTCACGATATCGGCAAGATTGCCATTGAAGATAAGATACTTAATAAACCGGGCCGCCTCACTGTAGAAGAGTTTGAAATCATGAAGACCCATACACTCAGGGGATGCCAGATTCTGGAGGGCCTGGAACGTATGAGCGATAAGGGGTATCTCGAGTACGCCTACAACATCTGCCGGTACCATCATGAGCGCTGGGACGGCAGGGGATATCCGGATGGGCTGTACGGAGATGCCATCCCTATCTGCGCCCAGGCCGTGTCCATTGTGGATGCATACGATGCCCTCACATCGGACCGCGTTTATAAGAAGGCGATTCCCCATGAACAGGCCTTCAACATGATTCTGAACGGTGAATGCGGATGCTTTTCCTCCAGGCTGCTGGACTGCTTTAAGAATGTGGAGCCGCAGCTGGCTGACCTGTGCAAACGGTACCGGGACGGCAATGTCCCCGCGCCTGCAAAGCTTTCCCACCACGGCAGTGTCCTGGGGGTGGGGGACGGCAGCCTGAGCGCCCTGCAGCTGGAACAGATGAAGTATTTTGCCATGCTGCGGTATGTGGATACCACGGTGGCTGAGGTGGACTTTTCCACGGGCAGCTATCATGTGGTATACGCGCCGGACGAGCGGATTAAGAAGCTGTTCCAGGGAGAATGCCTGGAAGCTGTGGCGGAATGCTACATAAATGATTTGGTGGTGCCGGAGGAACAGGACAATGTGCGGCGGATATGGAAAACAGAGATACCGCGTTTCTTTGAAGAGGGAATGCTGAAACAGAGCTGGAAGTACCGGCTGAAGGATGAGCACAGGTCTGAGGAGTGGTATGAGCTGACCCTTCTGCGGGTGGACATCGAACATCCCCGCCGCCGCAAGGCATTGCTGCTGTGGCGGCATATGGAACCCTTGCAGCCGGAGGCGGATTCAGACGAAAACAGGCTCCGTGAGGACCGCCGGGTTCTTCATAACATATTGAAGGGAATTCTGCGCTGCCGCAATGACAGGTGGTTCACCATGATAGACGTTGACGAGGGGTTCCTCGGATATACCAGGCAGGAGATAAAACAACGGTTCAACGACTGCTACATTGAAATGATACGCCCGGATGACAGGGAGCGGATGCGCAGGGAGCTGACGGAACAGATCAACCGGGGCGGGGAATATGAAGTGGAATACCGGGTGGAGGACCGCAGCGGCCGCAGTATCTGGATGCTGGACAAGGGGCGTCTGATGTATGATAACGAGGGCAGGGAATACTTTTACAGCGTAATCATAGACATTGACCAGACCAAACATGCCCAGGAGGAGCTGCGCCTGGGACTGGAACGGTATAAAATCGTTATGGAACAGACCAATGATATTTTCTTTGAATGGGACATCGGTTCTGACACAGTGGTATACTCCACCAACTGGAAGGCCAAGTTCGGATATGACCCCATCTCGGAGCAGGCATCGGTACGGATACCTAAGATATCCCATCTGTATCCGGAGGATATGGCGCCGTTCGGACATCTTATCGAAGAGATACGGGACGGAAGGCGGTATGGCGAGCTGGAGTTCAGGGTGTCTGATTCCAAGGGCCGCTATCAGTGGTGCAAGCTGAGGGCCACCACCCAGTTTGACGACCAGGGACAGCCCTGCAAGGCAGTGGGAATCGTTATTGACATAAATGATGAAAAGCTTGCCGCCCAGGAGTTAAAGGCACGGGCGGAGCGTGATACCCTGACCAGGCTGTACAACAAGGAATCTGCCAGACAGAGAATCGAACATCTGCTGGTGAACCGGGAGGAAGGGGAAGGGGCTGCGCTGTTCGTCATTGATATTGACAATTTTAAGATGGTCAATGACCAGTACGGGCATATGTTTGGGGATGCGGTGCTCACAAAGATTGCAGGACAGCTTTCCCGGCTGTTTCGCAGCAGCGACATTGTCTCCAGGATTGGAGGGGACGAGTTCATGGCCCTTTTGCAGGGAGTGGTCAATGAACAGCGGGTAAAGTCTGTGGCCGGCCGGCTCATCGAGTGCTTTGAGCGTGTGCTGGAGGAACTGCCCAAGGAATGCTGTATTACATGCAGCATCGGAATTGCCGTATGCCCAAGGGATGGGGAGAACTTCCAGACTTTGTTCCGGCGGGCTGACGTGGCGCTGTACCAGGCCAAGGCCTGCGGAAAAAAGCAGTACCAGATCTACGACCAGTCCATGGAGGACAAGGCGTTTGGCCAGGGAGCGGGGCGCAAGGCAACTGTGAATACCACCATTGAGTCGGAACAGAATGGGGACATGGTGTTAAATGACCTGCTTCCAAGAGCCTTTAACATCCTGTCCAAGTCAGAGCAGATGGACAAGGCCGTTGAAAGCGTGCTGGAGCTTTTGGGGGAGCGTCTGCAGGTGAGCCGCGCCTATGTATTTGAGAATTCCGAGGATGGGACCTGCTACAGCAACACCTTTGAGTGGTGCGCCCGGGGAATCCGGTCCCAGAAGGATATGCTGCAGGGATGTTCCTATGCGGAGTTCAGTACAGATTACCAGAGCTGCTTTAATGAGAGCGGGATTCTTTACTGCGATGATATAGGCCAGCTTCCCGGTGACATCCAAAAACGGCTGAAGCAAAGGGGTGTCAAGTCCATGCTCCAGTGCGCCATCAGGGATAACGGCGTGTTTAAGGGATGGGTGGGATTTGATGATTGTACCTCCCACTGCCTGTGGACCATAAGCCGGATAGAGGTTCTCTCCTTTGTGTCCGAGCTGCTGTCCCTGTTCCTCCTTAAGCAGAGGGCACAGGACAGCGCCGTGGATTTGGCAGAGGACTTAAGGACCATTCTGGACCACCAGAACTCATGGATTTATGTGGTGGACATGGAAAGTCATGAACTGCTGTTTATTAACGATAAGACCTACAGGCTTGCGCCGGATTCAAGGCTGGGCATGAGCTGTCATGAAGCGTTTTTCAAAAATGATAAGCCCTGCCAACGGTGTCCCATGAAGCAGGTGGAGGATAAGATTAACTACACCATGGAGGTCT
>ENA-OQKY01001122-OQKY01001122.1-human-gut-metagenome-genome-assembly--contig:-NODE-1122-length-17468-cov-7.050977_pt1 | contig 17468 bp, 16 predicted proteins | sample MGYA00242652_ERZ504805 | MGnify/ENA primary metagenome ERZ504805 (study PRJEB26092, sample SAMD00036400) | human gut metagenome | host: Homo sapiens | study: EMG produced TPA metagenomics assembly of... | reverse complement strand
GCCCCAAGCGGATCACTCGAACAAAAAGCAAAACAATGAAAACCGCTGATAATCAATCATTATCAGCGGTTTTTCTTTTTATCCATACTGCAAATTGAAGCAGAATACCGCATCTTACTGGAGGTGAAATAGGTGGACTTAATTTCCACATAAAAACAAGTCCACCTGATTGGATTATATTTCACTGATTCTCTGCGTTTTGCATAAAACAAACTCTTTTCAAAACATGTATTTTTACACCATCAAAAAAAGAAGAGTATGGCAATGCAAAGAAACTATTTTACGGTATTGTTTTTCCTGAAGAAATCAAAGCTGCTTAAAAATGGAGAAGCACCAATCTGTATGCGTATCACAATAAACGGAAAACGTGCAGAGGTACAAATCAAGCGAAGTATAGATGTTACAAAATGGAATACGCAAAAAGAATGCGCGATTGGCAGGGAAAAGAAGTATCAAGAAATAAACCACTATCTTGATACGATAAGAACTAAAATCCTTCAAATTCACCGTGAACTTGAGCAGGACGGTAAACCTATTACAGCAGATATTATAAAAAATATCTATTATGGAGAACACTCTACTCCCAAAATGCTGCTTGAAGTATTCCAGGAACACAATTCGGAATATCGGGAATTAATGAACAAGGAATATGCCGAAGGTACTGTACTTCGATACGAACGTACAGCAAGATATTTGAAGGAGTTTATCAGTGAACAATATAAACTGGCTGATATTCCATTAAAATCAATCAACTATGAATTTATAACCAAATTCGAACATTTCATTAAAATACAGAAAAACTGTGCGCAAAATGCGACAGTGAAATATCTGAAGAATTTAAAGAAAATCATCAAAACTGCATTGATAAAGAAGTGGATAACTGATGATCCGTTTGCAGAAATACACTTCAAACAGACCAAGTGTAACCGTGAATTCTTAAACGAAATGGAACTTCGCAAAATCATCAATAAAGATTTTGATATTCAACGATTACAAACCGTAAGGGACATATTCATCTTCTGTTGTTTCACATTTGTTGCACTAACTAATGTGTAGTTGATTATCAATAAATTACAAGCCAACAATAGAGGTATAGGTAATGGTTTAGAAACCACCTGCCTTCATCATTTTGCATGATTCCCAATCATTTCAAATAGCTCAATGCGAAGATAATATTATTTTGAGAATTAACCAAATTCTGATAATCAAAATCATACAAATTCAGCGAATTACCGGCTATGGTTGCTGAAATTTATACTTCAATCCATATTCTTCCAGTTTGTTGTACAGCGTCGTACGTCCTATTCCGAGCAGTTCGGCGGCAACCTTGCGGTTCCCGTTCGCTTGCTTCAACGCGCGTAAGACACGCTCCTTGTCTTCCGCATCGCTGCGCAGGGCGAAGCTGACGGGTGAGTTAGGTTTTGTCACGGCAAGTTCCAGATGCTCTTTCGTGACAAGACCCGTCTGTGCCTGCAACACCGCGCCCATGATTTTCTGACGAAGCTCGCGGACATTGCCCGGCCACGCATGGGTCAGCAATGTCTTGCGGGCTTCTCCGTCAAAGCCGATGACATCGCATTCCAGTTCCCGGTTCGCAATTTCACGAAAGAACTCAGCCAAAGGCATGACATCCTCCTGGCAGTCACGCAACGGCGGGACGGTTATCTCGAAGTCGTGCAGTCGGTATAATAGATCCTGCCGGAAACGCTTTTCATTGACCGCCTTCTCCAGATCCTCGTTGGTGGCGGCGATGATACGGACATTGAAATTTTTGTCCGTTCTGTCACCTATCGGGCGGTATCTCCGTTCCTGTATGGCACGCAGAAGCATCTGCTGGGTTTCCGGTGCGAGGTTGCCCACCTCGTCCAAAAACAGCGTGCCGCCTTCGGCTTCATGGAAATAGCCTTTCTTGACACTGTCCGCACCAGTGAACGCCCCTCTGACGTGTCCGAAAAAGGCCGACGGCGCAAGCTCTTTGGTGAGCGAACCGCAGTCCACAGCCACAAACGATTTTCCTGCTCGCTTGCTCTTATCGTGCAGAAGGTGGGCGATATGCTCCTTGCCCGTGCCGTTCTCCCCGAAGATCAGCACGCTCATGTCGGTGGGGGCTACCAGCCTTATCCGCTTCATGATGGCCTGGAACGCCGAGCCGTCACGCGAGAACATGGGCATACGGCTTCGTCCGATATTCCGTTCTTTTAATATGGTACGGAGCAGAGGGACGAGTTTGTCCTCCACAAGCTGCTTGGGTATGTAGTCCAGCGAGCCGAGTTTCATGCTTTCAACCGCCGTATGCACTTCGGCATAGTCGGTCATGATAATGAACGGCTGCATCATACCTTCCTTGCGCATCCAGCGCAGCAGGTCGATACCGTTGCCGTCTGGCAGGCGCAGGTCGGAAACCACGATGTCCCCGTCTGCGGCCTGTTGCAGATATTTCTTCGCGGTCGAGAGGTGGAAAGCCTGCACGGTGCGGAATCCCTCGCGTGCCAGCAGGTTGCAGACAAACTCGCAATACACGATGTTGTCCTCCACCACGATGATTTTTGTATTATCCATTTTCGTATTTTCTCCTTTCTTCTTTTGCCAGCCGGATGATTTCCGAACCCTTATCCAGCACGGATTTTATGGTATTGCCAATTGTTTTATCGTCAGGCGTGCCATCGCAATGAAGCAATTTGTATAGTTCCCTTAACGGTTGGTCGGCACGGAGTATCTCCCATGAACTTCGCAGGTGGTGTGTCAAGGCGTCCAGTTCCTGAAGGTCTTTCTTTAGACCCGCTTCCCTGATTGCCTGCATTTCCTTTTCGGTTTCCGCTATCAGTTTGTCCAGCATGACGGATTCATTGCCGTATGACAGCAAGGAGGTGAAATCCGGCTTTTCATTCCGGTTGCCTTTCATGGCGCATTTATCTGAAACCTCCATCAGTTCCGATATGGAAAAAGGTTTAAACAAGCATCCGGAGAAACCACGTTCCATAAGTTCCTCCTTGCTGCAACTGCCCGAAGCGGTTGTCACGACTACTGGGATTGTCTTTGAGTTGCCCACATTGGAGGTGCGCAGCAGTTCCAACAGCTCGAAGCCGTTGATTTCCGGCATATTCAGATCCGTCAGAAGCAGGTTGTATTCTTTCCGGCGTATCATTTCCATCAGCTCCGCTGCATTGGTGCAGGTATCGCAATGTATCCCTTCCTGTGCATACATTTCTTTTAGCATCAGGAGCAGCACTTCGTCATTGTCGATGGCAATCACATCGTGGAATCTATGGTTATGATGAATCCTTGTCTGATTTATCCGTTCCGGCTGTTCCCCGGCTGTCTGCATGGGAATTTCCACCGTGAAACGGCTACCTTTGCCTTTATCGCTCTCCAGCCGGATTGTGCCGCCGAGCATTGTCACAATACGCTGAACAATGGAAAGACCTAATCCGAAGCCATCCTTTGCGGCAGCGTTTGACAGACGTTCAAACGCCCCGAATATCCGCTGCTGTTCCTCTTCGGTCATACCTGTGCCCGTATCTTCGACGATAAGTTTCAGGACGCCATTATTGTAGTCCGTTGTCAGAGAAACGCCACCGTTCTCCGTGAACTTGATGGCGTTGGACAGCAAGTTGTTCCCGATTTGCAAGATGCGTTCCTTATCTGTACATACAAAGGCATCCTTGTGGCAATGTATTGTCAGAGTCAGTCCTTTGTTTATGGCGATTGGCATAAACTCCGTTTCGAGCGTATGTGTGATTGCGGAAATCCTACATGCGGAGAAATTAGGCTGTTCCTTGCCGTTGTCCAGCCGGAAAAAATTCAGCAGGGTGTTCAGCATTTCACGCATGCGGTCAGAAGATTCCTGAATGTTTCGGATATATGTCCCGGTTTTATCCGTATTGCAGTCTTTCCGCATCAGTCCGGCATAACCCGTTATTGCCGTCAGTGGAGAACGTAATTCATGGGTGATGGTATGAACGGCTTTTTTACGAGAGGCAATCAGTGCCTCGTTTTGTTTGATAGACTGTATCTGCTGTTCTATTAAATCCGCAGTTTCTCGTTTGTACCGTTTGATACGGGTGATATTTCGGTGGATGATTATGTAAGAGATTACCAATAACAACACAACGAATCCTGTCAAGCCACCTATCTGAATAAACGATTGTTCCCGCATGGCTGTTATCTCAGCTTCCCGTTTCTGTATGTCTGCTTGCACCTTCTCATCCATTTGAACTACCAGTCCTTGCAGTTGTCTGTTGAGTTCCGCATTTCGTGTAGCAAGACTATCGGCGTGTTCCGACAGACGGCGGCTTTGTGCCTGTTGTTCAGCTATCATATTCCGATTAAGGGAACGGAGCATCGTAGTAGTCGCAGTTGGTTTCGCTTCTTCCTTTTTGCCAAAGATGCCTAAGAAACCCTTGCGCTTGGATTTCTTGGGCTGTTCCTGCACATTCTTCTGCACGATTACAGGTACTTGACTGGTTATCTTATCGTTGATGGCTTGTTGCTGTTCAAGTATCTGCACGATTTGGCACATCTGCCCTTCCTTGTCTTCGAGAAAATGGCGTACACTGTCTATGCGTTCTACCGGATAGATAGCTTTGAACCGACAAAGCATACTGTCCATTGTCATACGCCGAGCATGGTAAAGTCCTAAATCTTCATCATCCCATTCCAATATCGTTTCACCTAATAAAGAAAACTCTATCAAATGAATATGAATATTGTTTACCTCTTTTCGAAATTCATCGATCTCTCGGTTTTTGGCTTCCAGTCCCTCCATGTCTCGCCATTCGCCAAGCCATGTGTACATGATGCCGCCTACCAGCAAAGCTATTAGTAGATAGCCTATGGAAGTCAGCATACGGAAGTGTCTTGTTTCAGCGTTATGTCGATTCATGCGTTATTGCCATTGATTATTGATAATACAGCCCGTAGGTCTTTATCGGCTTACGGGCTGTATGGTCTTTGAAGCTCAGTCTAATAAAGATGCTATATCAAATTGGATTATAGAACATCCTCAATAGACAATTCAAAATTTCTTTCCGATATCATATATCTTTTGTAGATGTTCGGTATTTGAAATAGCCCCCTTCTCATTGACACTATTTACAAGATAATGGCCTCTGTTTTTCCATCCCCTATCTTGCGCAATGAGTTCAAAGGAACGCACTATACCGTCAAATACATGTGGGTCTTCCAACTCTCCACACGAAAGAAGCATACATTCCTTAATAGGCACATCTTTTTTACCTATGATGAAAGAATAAAACTTGTCTATGGCAGCTTTTATCTGGGTAGGAAACGAGTACCAATAAAGAGGGGTACAGAATATGATGACATCACTTTCTGCCATCAAAGATGCCAGTTCATTGAAATCATCATTAAAAATACAGGCTTTATTCTCCTTGCTAAAACAATTATCGCAAGCTCTGCATCCTTGAATATGTTTATGCGCAGTATTAAACTGCACAACACTGTTGCCCGCTTCGGATGCTCCTTTCGCAAAAGCGTCCGCCATAAGGTCGCTGTTACCTCCCCGTCGTGGGCTGCCGGTTAAAATCAAAATTCGTTTGCTCATATCCTTTACATTTATTCACCCATACGGAAATCTCCTACGTTGTCATGACTAAGAGTTATATCTTCGATGATGCTTGTGCATCCACCATGTTGCGGACACTGGCTGCTGATGCCGAGATATATTTGATCGGGATATTCATTACGATACAGACGCACCATATGCCACTCTTTTTTGTCTAATGAATAGTAGCTGGCGATAGTGTGAGTATCAGAAGATATTTTCATATAGACTGATTTTGCGTCTATCTTATCATGGTTATTGTCATCCGATGTACCTTGTGTTCGTACCGTTACGATGCGGTGGTTGCCATATTCGTCCTGCTCAAAGGCAAGTTTCTGCCAAAGTGTATCGTTGACATACACAAAAAGATCGGCGGCATTGTAAAGTCCATCAGAGGTAAACTCAGGGGTTACTTTAGCTGTCAGCGTGAATGGCTTTGTATTATCGGTCGGAATCAGTAACACAGGCAGTGTATTGTTGGACAGCTTACCCTCGTTAGGATCACAGAAGAAGTCAAGTCCTCCGGGACAGTTGAATTCCAATCCTCCGTCTGCAAGTATGGTTACACATGTATCTGCGCCATTGATGGATTTGGTAAAAGTGACATCTCCCACTTTTATCTCACAGTCTGTGATTTGGCTTGTTTCAGCCACTTTACCGGTCAAATCCGGTTCACTTGTTTTGGACTCTTTGTGCTGCTGACATGCAGCTAAAGAGAGGCATCCAACAAGAAATGCTCCATATAAAACGGTTCTTTTCATCTTTGAATCATTTATTATTCGTAATTTTGTGGCAAAATTAGGACTATTGGCGCAATCCCGCAATGGTGAAAATTAACCAATTCACTATGGAACAGGAACATCAACTAAAATCGCTTCTGACTGAGCAGCAGTTTGAAGATGTTGAAAATAAGAAATTTATGCTTGCTCAAGCAAGAGCGTGCGCAAATGGTTATGCTCTTGCAACAGAAGGTATAGCAGTTGTGTCAGATTTTCAAAACAACGAATGTCATATATATTCTGGCAGATTCGGTCAAACTATAATGGACTTCCCGGAATATATGGTTGATCATACATCTGCCTTTGAAAATACCGTTTTCAGCCACGCGAATGAAGAAGAGCTTATTCAACGTCATATACTCGAACTTCGTTTCTTCAACTTTATAAAAGAACTTCCCATAAATAAAAAGACAAATTTCTCGGCTTCGTGTATAATCAGTTTCTATCGGACAGGGAGTAATGAGACAATAAAAATATTACATACAACGAGATATTTTAGTTGTAGCAACGGTGGAAGTGTCATTCTCGGTCTATGCACTTATTCTCCATACTTTGGTTCTCATAACAAACAAGACGGTATTATTGTAAATCTCGTGACAGGAGAAACCGTTAGACGAAACGTGTACGAAGCATGCGACCGAAAAATCCTTAGTCGGCGACAACTTGAAATACTATCACTAATAGCGAAAGGGGTGCCCAGTAAACAGATTGCAGACAACCTAAATATTTCCGTTTATACCGTTAATCGCCATCGTCAGGATATTTTAGCTTCATTAAAAGTCGCTAATACTGCGGCTGCTGTAGAAATCGCATTAAGAATGAATCTTATTTAATGAGCCCTCTTGCTTTATGATTGGTTAAAAATCAGTGTTGTACCAGTTATTATTGGTTCGTAATTTTGCGGGCATATAAAAGCGAAAAAGATGAATCAATTTGCTGGTAAATTAGAATTGGAAGCAGGCATAACAGTTCTGCAAAATGAATGTGAACGTATTTTTAGTTCTGTGCCAATTCATTTTGGTAAAGGCGTTTCTCTTACACACGGAGCTTCTATTTATTGCACAGGAGTAGGTGATGACATCTATATCGGAGATAATAATATCATAGGAGGAGAACTTATTTTGTTTCCGGGAGCAAGAATAGGCAATCGTTGTGTTTTTGGTACAGGAACTATAATTGTCGCGGGTAGCTTTAGTGTTGGTAATGGTTGTGTCATGTCACATGGATGTACCATAACCCAAGATGTTCCTGATAATTCGTTGGTAGTAGGCCGTAGAGGATTGATATTCAACAAATAATAGCTAATTCCTATTGCTATTGATGCGAAAATTGGTTAGAAATCAGTATTGTGCACATCTTTTGTTCTATCTAACTTTGCAACCGCAAATAAATCACAAGGAAATTGCAATTTAATAATAATCAAATCAATATCATAATGAAAAAATTAGTATTTATCGCAATCATTGCAAGTCTTGTAATGGCTGGATGCACCCAGAAAGAACCAGAGAAAAAAGCGGGAAATTCTGACAAGAAAGCTACAACAGAAAACGTTGAACTCGCCACATGCGACATCAATGTAGGAGGAATTCGTTTTACAAAGTCGAAAAACGGCGGAGAGAATGGCATCACACTTCTTGGCGACACGCTCAAATTTGTGGCCGGTCCTCAAACTGATTATTTCCGTTCCCCGGATGGAAGCGTAGTCAATAACTCTGCGGTCATCTTCACAGAGGTTGACAACACCAAACCTTTCACTTTCACGGCTAAAGTGCAGCCTGAATTCACTGAAACCGGAACTTATTCGGCAGGGGTGATATATGCTTATGAAAACGACACACATTGTCAAAAACTATGTTTCGAGCAGGATGAGTATGGCGATCACCGAGTGGTGTCAGTTCGCACATTAGGCACCTCTGATGACAATAACCATCAGGCAATCACGGCTCCATACGTTTATATGAGATTATCCTCCGATGGCACAACCCTTGGTAGCTATTTCTCAGAAGATGGTAAAATATGGCGTATGGCCCGACTCTATAAGAATGACTTTCCTGAAAAATTGCTTATAGGCATCAGTTCACAGAGTCCTAAGGATAATGAACACACCTGCCTATTCACCGAAGTATCTCTGACAGATAAACCTGTCGCTGACTTTAGAAAGGGTAATATAGCAGAATAATAAAACAATCTAATCATTTTCAAAGGCGCACACATATTCAAAATGTGCGCTTTTCTTATACCTTTAAACGATGAGTAAACATCCAATTATCGCAAATCGCACCGCTTTTCTCGTCATAGGTTGTCTTGAGGCTGCATGGGCACCTCTTGTACCGTATGTTAAACGTGCATTTAGTTTGGACGAAGCTTCCTTAGGACTTCTGATGCTTTGTACCGGGTTGGGTTCAATAATAGCACTTCCTTTATCAAGTTGGCTATGTGTGAGATTTGGCGCAAAACGAGTAGTTTATTTCTCCGGATTTTTAATGGCTTTTTCTCTATTGACGATAAGCCTATTGGCTAACTTCACCCTGACGGCTATAATGTTATTGGTATTCGGCGGTTGTACTATCACCATCGATGTTGCTGCTAATGTGAATGGTGTTGCAGTTGAAGGTCAGACAGGAAAACATCTGATGTCAGGATTTCATGGGGGGTATTCACTTGGTACGCTCATCGGTGCCGGTGTGATGAGTTCTCTTTTCGCATTCGGAATAATCCCTATGTGGTCGGTCGTAATATTTATGATATTGGTATTGGCTGCGATGATGGCCGGATGCCGTGACCTTCTATCCTCAAAGGTACTTAAAAGCAACGACCATCCGAAACAGGATGTGAATAAGAAATTTTATATTCCACCTATGGTGATAGTGGTCGGTTTGTTATGTTTTATCATGTATGCGTCGGAAGGTGCTGTAATGGGGTGGTCAGCAATTTTTGTTAGTCAAGAGCGTGGCATTGACATGTCCGTGGCCGGATTTTTCTATACCGCTTTTGCCATAGCAATGACTATTATGAGACTTTGCGGCGACAAGATCGTCGATCGATTTGGACGAAGGACTGTGATTAGCGGAGGGGCATTACTTATTTCCGCTGGTTTCCTGATTGTGGTATCAATTGATAGTGCGATCGCTTCTGTAGCTGGTTTTGCTATGGTCGGTTGTGGTGCGGCCAATGTAGTTCCTCAATTAGTATCTTTTGCGGCCCACATAAAAGGGATGGCTGTACACAACATCATTAGTTTTATTAATGCTCTTGGATATTCCGGCATACTTCTTGGTCCGGTTATAATCGGATTCATAGGAAAACGCTACGGTTTGCATGTGTCATTTATAGGTATTGCCGTGTTTGCTTTGATTGTTGCTATAATTTCATCTATAATATTAAGAAGCAAACAGATTACACTGCAAGTAGATTTGCAAAACGAAAGAGAAACTTGTTCGCTGTAATTCTGCAAAATAAGAAATCAGTGTGCAACGTATAAAAAAATTGCATTGCTTTTTTGTGTAACTACTCAGGTATCTAAATGTGCCCAAATGCTTGATTATCAACAGTAGCAAACTTGTTGATTTACTATATTTCGATGAAAATCGGGCATTACGCAAGATTGACCTCGTGCAATAGAGTTGATACTCAACGACTTTGCATAGCTGAGTAGTTACTTTTTTTGTTCTATTTTGTTAAATTTGTCTGTACCAACCTCTATCAGCCAATATCCAAAAGCGATAAGGATTATTTGTTATTGTGGGCAGTAACGAAAACAATGACGTTACTGCCCACAATAAAAGTTATATTTTTATCCCTTTCGGACGGTTATCATCCTTGATCTGAAAACCCGGTCGTCCGATGATGACATGGTCGGCAATGAAATTGCCTGACGGACTACGCTCATTCACCGGACTGCGAATCTGCGGGCGCTTAGTGTGGTATGGAATTATTCCTTCTGTTGTTCCCACTTGACATACATCTCCCTTGAAAGTTCCACAATCTCCCGGCTCAACTTCACAAGGTCGATGGTATGTTTCTCCAGCTTGTAGAGCAACGCCATCGCCTTCTTCTCCGAAAAATGGATGCGCAATTCCTTCACGACGTGGTTGTAATTGGTGCCTATGCCGCGGAACTGGGCATGAAAGTCGGACAGCTTGGTACAGTATTCCAACATTGCTTTGTCCACTTTATGTACCCTGAACTTCTGTCCGAAGAAATGCGCTTTGAGAAAGACGGCTTTCGCATACACCTGTGATTCCTCGTACATCGTCAGGAACCTGTTCCATTCCACATCATCGAAGCGCACCATCACGCAGTGTGTCTTCGGATTCAACTTGGGATTTCTCCCGTACTTGCTCTTCTTTTTCATTCTTCTTATTCTTTTAATTTTATAGCTTGTCCATTGTCTAATCTTTGATTAAGGAACCCCGAAATTATCCGACTGCGGAGGATAATTCTGCCCACGGCGGTGAAGGTGTTTTCAGTTACTTAGAATTATTCGGGTAACTGAAAATATATCTTGCTGTGTCTTTGAGGACACAAGAATCCTCCGCTTGTCGGATTGGTTTGTGAGTATAATAACTCATTTGGAATATCGGTCAAACCGATGGAGTGTATCCATCGGCTTGACCGGTTTTACCGTAATCCGCTCAGAGTTTGCGCCACTGCTCGATATCCTCCCGGTAGGTTTCAAGGTGCAGGCGGGCGAGGTTCTCGATAAGTCCAGATGCGCTCATGCCACGCCCGCCGAGACGGCGGACAATCCCGTCCAGTCGGTCACGCACCTCACCGCTGACGAACACAGGCTTGCGGTCGGTTATTTTGGGTACTCGCAGGTAAGCGGTACGGTACTCGTCCAGCGACAGCTTGCGTTGTTTGCTGCTGACACGCTTCTGTGGCATTGCCATATCTTCGGGCGTTCCGCCTGACGGTTCATCCGCCGTAGCTGTTTCCGCTTTTTTCGTGACGGTCTTGCCGGGTTGTGCCGGCTGTTCCGGATCCAGACCGATGTTCCTGTAGAAGTCGTCCATAGACTTCTCACTGCGGGATTCCCTGCGTCCCATTCTTTCCACGATTTCACGAGCCTGCTGCTCACTGATACTTGGTTCTCTTTTCATTGTCATAAAACAGGTTGATTAAGTTATTACTGTGGTCTTGGTCAGTACCTTGACCGATTGTTGCAAGCAAAGTAAGACGTTTTAGTACAGTCAGTCAACAACTTGGATTCGATTAGGCAATATTGTGAGACTTTGCTTTATGGTGATAGAGATATTGGTGAGGACTTCACAGATTTGCCGGATATGAATAACCGGAAGAACAAAGGTGCAATCACAGTCAGGTTTGAATTAAGCCCTTGTTTTTTCTCTTGCCACATTCCTGATTTCCGGAATTAAGAATATAGCCCCAATCTGTGCCAACCTCTACCAACCTGTGCCACATGCTTCCACTTCCGGGAAATCCATTGCCGGATAACAGATTATGTATTCCTTTGCGGCAAAAGAAACAGTAACAATAAAAAGTATGTATATGGAAATCGTATCAATTGAAAGAAAGACCTTTGAGGCGATGGTCGCCAAGTTCGACCGTTTCGTCAGTCGCATGGATGCCATCTGTCGGCGGCACGGAGAGAAGACAATGGGCGAGTGGATGGACAATCAGGACGTGTGCCGGATGCTCAACATCAGCCCACGCACGTTGCAGACGCTTCGGGACAATGGGACGCTGGCTTACTCGCAGATAAACCACAAGACCTACTACCGTCCCGATGACGTGCAGCGTATTGTTTCCGTTGTGGAGGACAGGCGGAAAGAAGCAAAGTTCAAAGGAAGAACGATATAAACTTGATGAAATGAACGAAGTAAACTAACAATACCCACTAAATCCAAAGTAATATGAATGAACTGATTAACAAGGACAGCGAGTGGATAATCCACTTCATGGGCAGTCTCGACCGTCTTTTGGACAGCTTCGAGCATCTGACCGCCAACTATCGCCCGACATTGAACGGGGAGCGTTTCTTCACCGACAAGGAGGTGTCGGCACGGCTGAAAGTGAGCCGCCGGACACTTCAGGACTACCGGAACGAAGGGCGCATAGCCTATATCCAGTTGGGCGGTAAAATCCTCTACCGTGAATCGGACATCGAAAGGATGCTGGCTGACAGCTACCACTCAGCCTACCGACAGACGGCAACCTGATTTTCTTGAAGGAGCGCAGTTTGCCGTCTGCCCTGTGATTGTGTTAATAACGGACTTTCGGCAAAAAGAAAAAGGAACGGCTTACGGATGGAGCATTAAAATCCCGCTTCGTCTGTAAGTTGTTCCTCTCTTCTTTCTTCTGATTTCCCGTCAGTCGCTTGTTTCCGTTGCCGGATGCTTTTCAAGCGTATGGTAGGCAGTGGCAAGGTTTTCGGGCTGAATACGCTCCGCAGGAGGAAGATTCCGCCCGAAACGGCTCTGCCGCCCGACCTTGCCGCTGCCATTAAGCCATACGCTACCTTTGCATCCGTGAATCGAGAACGAGTGGCTGACGGAAGAATATAATTTTAGCGACATTTTATCGAGTTGAAAAATACTCTTCTCTTTGTCGATAAATTTTATCCATTAAATATTTGAACATCCGATGATCTAGCTCTCCCCCACAATTCATCATGATTTCCTCTGTATCACGCATCAACTTTGTATATTCTCGATCAGCTTGTTCTATATCCATTTTTAAAGAAGAAATTTTATCTAATTTATTAACAATTCGTTCATACTCAATAGCTGCAATTGAGCTACGCCTAGATATACCTTTTCGTCCCTCGTGTACCATCATTTCCATCATCATTTTTAGGTCATTCATTTGTGAACGCATAACATCTAAAGCAAGTACTTCTTTATTAGAATTGTCAAGATTGGGTATAATAGCAGGGGAACTTAAGGCCATTAACTTTACAATAGAATTTATATTTCCAGAATCTCCTTCTGCCGCTTTAGTTGCTTCAATAGCTTCTTGTAGATTTTTTTGGCTTTCCAGAACTTCATGATATTTCATTTCTTTTGAATATTCAAGATATCTCAAGGGAGCAATATCAAATATTTTAGGAGTGCCTTTCTCTTGTATTAATACAACAGGCTTATCAAATGCCTGTCGTATTCCCAATTCAAACAATACATTGGGATTACGTGTACTTAAATCACAAACAGCTATCGGAGCATCTATAAGCTTTTTCAGTATATCTAAATGGATAAAGTTTGTTTCTTTTACTTCATCTGCCCTTATTGCGGTAAACTCTGTTTTATCTATTGCTGGTTTTATAATATCGTCATAGACATGAGCAAAATGTCCTTTTTCATACCCATCACAATCAGCAATAGGCATGATTACAAAACAATTTTTATTTTCTCCTTTTGACATATCGTATTGAATTAGAATGCAAATATAGAAAATTCCTTTGAGAATGTATTATAAAACAAGTCTTTATATATCTCTATAGCTACAAAAACTAAGAATAAAGATTTAGCAGGCCATATCATAAAGTTTTGTTATCATAGCATTTTATTTTCTTTTCAGTTGCTTGTTTCCGTTGCCGGATGCTTTTCAAGCGTATGGTAGGCAGTGGCAAGGTTTTCGGGTTGAATACCCTCCGCAGGAGGAAGATTCTGCCCGAAACGGCTCTGCCGCCCGACCTTGCCGCTGCCATCAAGCCATACGCTACCTTTGCATCCGTGCATCGGGAACGAGTGGCTGACGGGATGAACCTCAACTATACCATCGGTTATTACCTCTGACGCTGGCAACAAACAGTGTAATCGGTATAACTTTCTTAATGGTGCTAATTTCATTTATTATAAACCGTCTGAACAAGACACCCTCTTTACTGCATATCCTGAACGCAACGGCTATAATCACTTCAATGTTATAGACATCGTAACTTATGCCATCCGGTTGCTTGAGATACTTCATCGTGTCAAGTTCGTTCAGTTCCTTGTGCTTGTAAATGGTATGAATCGCCTTACGGACATCGCATGAGAACACCCCGAACAGGTCGGCTATCTCTTGTTGCGTCATCCATACGGATACGGTCGGCATCGTGACCGCACCCGTTTCACTGATTGTTATTATTCCTCTATTCATTGTCACTTGATTTTAGTTTCATCATTTGATGCACACTCCTTTTTCCAACCGCTGTAATTTCCGCATTTGAACACCCGTGACGGCATACCGTCATCGGGCAACGCATATTTGCCTTTGGTATTTTCAGACAGGGTTTCCAAATCCCTGCTCACTTTGTGGTTGGTTATCTCGGCATATATCTGGGTGGTGCGTATGGAATAATGTCCCATCATCTTGCTGATGGTTTCTATCAGAACCCCGTTGCTCAGGCAGATAAGGGTCGCAAAACTGTGCCTCGCCTGATAGAATGTCAGGTGACATCCCAGACCGCACTGTTCGGCTATGATTTTAAGGCTGCGGCACAGGTTACAGGTCTGCGGGACGTAAAACAATCTTCCGTCCTTGCCTTCCCCTTTGTATTTTTCGATAATGCGGAGAGGTATGTCAAGAAGTTTGATATGGCACTCCGCCTTGGTCTTCTGCCGTGCGATGTGAATCCATTTGGAACCGTCTTCCTTTGTGACGATGTTGTCTTCCGTCAGGTTTGCCAGATCTGCCCTTCCGATGCCAGTGAACACCGAAAAGACAAACAGGTCGCGCGTGTGGCACAGGCGGTAGGTGGGCAATCGGGCATTGAGCAGCTTTTCAAACTGTTCCCTGTTCAGGTGGCGATGGTTGACAGGCACTTTCTCAATCTTATGCCCTGCAAACGGGTCGCGCTTGAGTATGTGCTTCTTCAACGCCAGCCGTGTCATCTTGTGTAGCAGGATAAGGTAGTCATTGTAGGCAGACACCTTTAACCGCAGTACGGTAGAGAAATAGAACGTGAAGTCGGTCATGAACTTCATCGTCAGTGAGCGTAACGGAATATCCTCCAAATCATACTTGAATTTCAAAAAGTTAAATATATGCTTGCGGGTGGTAAGATAACGGACGTAGGAATGCCTTGTCCGGTCAATGCCCACACGTTTGGCGTATTCCCCGTTATGTTCGTCAAACAGGGACAGCAATGTCTCTTTGACATCGGATTTCCCGGTGACGGCATTCTTGATGATTTCTGCCGAGACGAAGCCATAAGAGTCCACGTTTCTTTTGTAGGCGGCCTTCGCTTTCTCCTCCAAAGCCTCCAATAATGAGTTCAGCCTGTTCAACTCATTTCTTTTTTCGCCGGTGATGTTTCCGGTCTTACGGCCGTCCGTGAATGCCTTGCCCACTTTTGCATCCCATAAGTCAGGCTCTATTTCCAACCCTGTGGAATACTGGCTTATCTTCCCGTCAAGGGTGACCCGTCCCATAATAGGGCATCTGCCGTTTTTCTTTATTTTCCGGCGGTTGATATAGAACAACAGTTTGAATGTGCTTCGCATGGCTTACCCCTCCATCATTTTGGTTATGTACTCTCTTTGCTTCATGCTCGGATTGACTTTACGTTGGCTATAATCCTTCAGAATTGGAGACGGGGCAGTGTCAATGCCCGATAAGGTAAACTTGCCCCCGATAATATCGTTCAGACCGTCCACGTCCTTGTCTATTTTATCCTGCGTGACTTTCGCATACCGCTGTGTGGTGGTGATATGCCGATGCCCCATGATTTTACTGACGGTCTCTATCGGAATCCCCTGTGACAGACAGATGATGCTTCCGAAGGTGTGCCTTGCCTGATGGAATGAGATTGGACGGTTGATGCCGCACATCACGGACATCTTTTTCAGGTGTCTGTTCATGCTCTCTTTGGTCAGCATAGGAAGGAGTTTCCCGTCGCTGTCCATATCCTTGTATTTTTCAATGATATTCAGCGGTATCTCCATCAACCGGATACATTCGGGCGTCCCTGTTTTTTGTCTTTCCGTATGAATCCACAGACTGCCGTCATCCGCTCTCACCAGATTGGCGGCTGTCAGGCTCCTCATGTCGCAGTAACAGATACCCGTCCAGCACGAGAACAGGAACATGTCCCTCGTGAAATTACGGTTGGGGGTGTCATAGGTAGTGTTCGCAAACCTGTCAAGCTCGTCTTCTGTCAGATACATCTGTTTGAAAACAGGTTTCTGCGGCGCATAGCCTTTGAACGGGCTGAAAGGGACGATGCCGCGGAACACGGCAAGCATCATCACGCTTTTCAGGCGGTTAATATGTCCGAGTATGGTCCTGGGCATGAAACGCCTTGTCGTGCGCATATACATATCAAACGCCTCGATAAAGTTTTCATCCAGCTGCTTGACAGGCATATCCGACACATGGTATCTCTCTTTCAGGAACTCACCGAGTATCCGGCAGGTGTTCCGGTACTGGTAGAACGTGCTTGCCGCCCTATTCACCCCTACACGCAGGGCATAGTCGCTGTTATGCTCCGCATAGAGCTTCATGATGGTATCCTGAGTCTCAGCCAGACCTTGGAACACGTTTCTGACTTCCTCCGCTTTCACGACATCCTTGATATCAGTAAGTTCGTTGAACCGCTTCTGCAACAATAGCAGTAGCCGTTCAATCTCCCTGTTTGCCATTGTCGCCGCCTTGCTTTTGCCGGTGCAGCGTTGGGCGGTGGCGTTCCACAACCGCACATCGATTTTGAACTTGCACGCGAATTGCGCGATGGAATTGACCTTTCCCCTGACGGATATTCTGCCCATGAGCGGAGAAAAGCCGTCCTTGTCCTGTACGCTGCGCTTGATGTAGAGCAGCACTTTCATTTCTGTTTTCATGCGTTACTTTTTTTGATTGCAATTTTACTCATATCTCGCCTGTTGAACGGTATGAGAATCAGGCAGAACGGCGCAATCAAAACCGGATAGGTTAAATCTGTAGGGTAAAGTAAGATTCCCGGATGGAAATACCTTTTAACTGACAGTTTATCCCTTGATTGACTGCATCTAAATGAAATGAAAACAGGTAATGACTTGGTAGCCGAACAGGTTCGTTATTCTACCTGTTTTTGCTATTTACCCAACTGCGCAAACCAACGCAATTTTGCTGCTTTACAACGAATTGCAGTTCTTTTGCCGGATTCCTCTATTGGTCGCATTGATAGTTTTCTATCCTTTCAC
>ENA-OQKY01001119-OQKY01001119.1-human-gut-metagenome-genome-assembly--contig:-NODE-1119-length-17590-cov-5.893890_pt1 | contig 17590 bp, 21 predicted proteins | sample MGYA00242652_ERZ504805 | MGnify/ENA primary metagenome ERZ504805 (study PRJEB26092, sample SAMD00036400) | human gut metagenome | host: Homo sapiens | study: EMG produced TPA metagenomics assembly of... | reverse complement strand
CTTTTCCTTCGTGCCCCTGTACTCGTTCATGTTAAAGGTCTGCGCTTCCAATATGTTATGGTTCCCTTTCACGACGGGCGAGAGGATGCTGTTCAGCGTACCCAGAACTAGGGTCGGAAAGAACATGATACAAAACCCCAAGGCGAACGGACGCAAAAGCGGAAAGACATCCACAGGCTCGGCACGGACCAGAGCCTGCCATACACGATACGCCACATAGAAAAGCGCTCCCAAACCGGCAAGGCCTCTTGCCACACCGGTCATCTTTGAGCAGAGCGGCATCATTTCCACATACAGATTCTGTAAAATCTGATGCAGGTTGTCAAAATCTATAGCCAACAATAACATAATGAAAGCGGATTAGGAATAATTACCAATAACGTTCGTTCGGTGAGCCGTAGAGTGCCATCACGCGGTCCAGGTCGTTCCGTTTCTTGGCGCGCAGGTAGGACACCCCGATGTTCTTGTTGGTGTAATACTGTACCAGACTGCGGTTTTGCAACATGTCGTTGTAGCAGCGGTCGATGATATCCATCCTTTCCTTGTCGTTCATGGAAAGCCCGTTCTCGTTGACCACCGTCTTCAAATCGTTCAGCAGATGGGCACTTTCTTCCAGCAGTTTGGTGTACCCCAAAGCAATCGCGCTCAGTTCTTCCGGCGTAAAATACGGGTCGCTGAGCATACGCTCGAAGCTGGTGACATAGATGTCCGTGATATCGCCCACCATCAGGATGGTCTGCTGAACCTTGCGGGCATCCCGGACAAGGTTCTTGACCTTGCGAAGCCCGTCGTAATACTCCTTGCCCTGCCGGTAGATTTTCACGGTTTCCTGAAAACTATTCGCCATATTGGTGGCAGTGGAGGACGTGTGAATGATGTTCTTGGCGGCATTGATGATTCCCTGCGCCAGATTGCCCGGGTCGCTCACTACCCATTGGGCTTTCGCTGTGAGGCTGACAAGGAAACAGCCCATGCACAGCATAAGAATTTTCTTTTTCATGATGTTCCTGTTTTTAATTGTGAATAATTCTGTTAAAAGTCAGATTCCCATTTTCCGTCCTTTGGACGGCGGGTTCCGGAGGATAGGCTTGTGTACCGGTCTCGGACGGTCTACCTCTGCCACTTTTTCTTTCCCGTGTCTGAGGAATGCGAAGAATTCGTCTGCATACGGCCTGCGTCCGGTCATTCTGACGAAACGGGCGTCCAGCTCCCGGTAGGCTTTCTCCGCCTGGCACGAGCGTTCCGTCGCGGAAGCGTTCTTGTCTATGCCGTACTTGGTGAGAAAGTCAGGACTGATATGCAGTATGTCGTGGACGGCATCCGGCGAGGCCGCAATCCGTCCCAAATTCTCCAGTTCCCCATTCAGCTTTTCCAGGTAGAAATCCGGCAGACGGACATCCCCGATGCTTTCCGCTGCCTTTTCCGCATTCCTGCACAGGCGGCTTTCCAATGCCACCCCCTCGTCATATGCCGGTTCCGGTCCGGAACGGTGCAGTCTGTCAAGCCTGTCATAATCATCCGCAAGCCCGTACCTGAGTGCCACATACCGTGAGGGCGGCATAAGATACACAGCCAGGTTGCAGAGTTCCCACACGTCACTCTCTTTCCGATGGAAATCCAGAATCCGTACAGATGACCGTACTTCTTCCGGTGACGGCCGTTCCTGCTTGCTTTCAGGATATACCTTCAAGTAAGCATCCCGCATGAACGTGTGCATGGCGAGCATTCCGTGGACGGAATCGGCTTTTTCGGGATTGACATCCGCAAGCCGGCAACCGTTCTTCTCCATGAAATACGTGTTTTTCAATGCCGTCATCAATTCTGACCTGTCCGTTTCCACCGTTTTTTCCGGTGTCGGGAACAGGTGCGAGTTTGACAACAGGCAGGCAACTTGGGTAATCACATCCTCGGACTTCCTGTACCGCCTGACCAGTTCCGTCAGCTTCCGGTACTCCTTTTCCCGGACGAACTTTCTTATCTGTTTCATCACTTCCGTCAACTCCTTGAGGCGTGGCTCGTCCAGATAGCGGCGTTGCTGTTCTTTTATCCATTCTTCCATTCCCATGATTCATGATTGTTTTTCGGTTTCCATATGATTTCAATCCCTATCACTTGTTTCGCTTGCTTTCTGCCAACTGCTTGATGGCAAGTTCGATGTTGCCACCGATTCTTTCCGTAAGCCGCATAAGTTCAAGTTTCTCGGTTTCTTCAGTAGTGTAGCATATGTACTCCTCAAGTGAGACTTCCGTGGCATAGACCGCCGACTGCGTACCGCCCAGACCAATCCAGACTTCCTTGTACTTTCTGGACGGATTGTTCGCCATATTGATGGAAAGTATCTGTGCCCGCTCCTTGTCGGTCAGACCGAGCAACGCTTGGATCTCATCGAACTTGTTCATATACTTGCGCTGGTCAAGCAGAATCTTACAGTCACTATTATTAATGATGGTACCCTTGACAATCGGAGAAGAAATGATGTCCTCCACTTCCTGGGTCACGACCACGGCCTCGCCGAAAAATTTTCTGACGGTCTTGAAAAGATAGCGGATGTAATTGCTCATATTGGCGGATGCCAATGCCTTCCAGCACTCTTCGATAAGGATTATTTTCCGGATACCTTTCAACTTGCGCATCTTGGTGATAAAAGTCTCCATGATGATGATGGTGACAATCGGAAGCAGCACTTTGTTATCGCGAATGTTGTCCAGCTCAAAAACGATGAAGCGTCTGTTCAGCAAGTCCAACTGCTTGTCGGAGTTGAGCAGGAAGTCATATTCACCGCCACGGTAATAGGGTTCCAGCACATTCAGGAATCCCCATACATCAAAATCCTTCTCACGGGTTCGCTTCTCTTTCAGGATATCCTGATACTCGTCACGGATAAATTCATAGAAGGTATTGAAGGAGGGTTTTATGCTGCTGTCCCTGCGGATTTTCTCCAGAAAGAGATTGACCGCATTGGATAGCGCCACTTCCTCGGCACGTGTCGGCGGCTCGTCGTCACGCTTCCACAGGGTAAGGATAAGCGTCTTGACGGATTCTTTCTTCTCGATATCGAAAATCCCGTCTTCCACGTAAAAAGGATTGAAAGCTATCGGGTCTTTTTCTTCATAAGTGAAATAAATCCCGTCCTCGCCGTGTGTACGCGCATGGATAAGGCTGCACAGTCCCTGATAGGAGTTTCCGGTATCCACTAACAGCACATGCGCACCCTGCTCGTAATACTGGCGTACCATGTGGTTGGTGAAAAAAGATTTCCCGCTGCCCGAAGGGCCGAGGATGAATTTGTTCCGGTTGGTGATTGTGCCGTTCTTCATCGGCAGGTCGGAAATATCCAGATGGACGGGTTTTCCGGTCAGGCGGTCCACCATGCGGATGCCAAACGGAGAGAGCGAGTCCTTGTAGGAGGTTTCCCCGATGAACAGGCACAGGGCCTGCTCGATAAAGGTGTGGAAACTCTCCTCGGACGGGAAATCTCCGGCATTGCCGGGTATCGCCGCCCAGAACAGGGTCGGCACATCCACCGTGTTGTGGCGCGGTTTGGCTTCCATCAACGCCAGTTGGCTGCCCACATCGTTCTTGATGCGCTTGAGCTTTTCCCGGTCATCGCTCCATGCCATGACATTGCAGTGCGCACGGATGGAAACCAGCCCCTTGCTGTGCGCCTCGTTCAGATACTCCTCAATCCATTCGCGGTTGATCTGGTTGGAACGGCTGTAACGGGAAAGCGAGTGCATGTTCCGGGCGGTCTGCTCGAACTTCCTGAGAATCTCCGCCGAATCGTCGATGAAGAGGTACTGGTTCACGATATGGTTGCACGTGAGCAGGATGCCTATCGGTGCGGCAAAGGACAGGCGGCAGTCGCTCCGGTCTGTCGAAAGCCGTTCATACCGGCAGTTGGTGGATACGTTTGACGGCAGGTCTTCCGGATCGGAAAGCGTATGAAGGCAAAGGTAATTGTCCCCGACCTTCATTTCCCCTGCACCGAGAGACAGATCCTGTAAGCAGGTGGTGTCTTCCTGGGACATGGAAAAATATTTCTCTATGATGCCGGCTGAATTCTTGGTTCCGATAATTTCCTCATCCGTCAGGCGGATGATACGGATCAGACCGCTGTCGTTCACGATGCGCTCGAACTGCCCGCAACTTTCCATAAAACGGGTAACGGTTTCCTTGTCCTGCATCTCTTTGGGAATGATGAATCCCCGTGTAAGCGCGTTGAAACTGCTGGTTGTCCGGCTGTGCTCTTTCGTGGTCTTCGTCAGGAAAAGGTAACAGGTGTGCTGCAAGTACGGCCGTTCGTTGAAATGCCTTTCAAAGCTTCGGCTGAGGAAACTCAGGTCATCCCGGCAGATGTCAGGTCTGTAACTCTCCTCGATGAAGATATCCTGCTTGTGGACAATGCTGTAGTTCGGCAGAACCCGGACAGCCTTCGCCCATGTGGAATGGAGGGCCTCGTACTCGGCGCGTGTCAGCGTGAACACTTCCGGCAGCTCCACCCTGTAGGCCACGGTAATGTCGGCATCCTTGCTGATGATGCACCCGTGCTCGACGGCCATCAGCGGAAACCGGCTTTCCAGTGTGGCGGCTTTCATTACATTTCTCATACATTTCGTTTTTTCGGGGTTGGACAAATCAACCGGAGGAAACCCTTCCGGCTGATGATGTAGCGGGGATGGCGGCGCAGCGCCTGCAATTTCATCAGTCCCCATTCACCGTATTTCGCGTTCAGACGGAAAGTCACCCAGACAAGCACCGAAGCGCAGATGACACCGAAGCCGATACATACCCACTGGTCGATGCCTGCCATGTACATGATGACAAACAGGACGAACAGGGTGAGCAGTCCGCCGGCGAAGATGAACAGGTACTGGCTTTTCAGCCCCTTGAACTCAGGGCTGCGGCCGATTCCCTTGTTGATAGGATACTCCGCCATAATCAGAGGAAAAATGAACGTAAGATTGTGGCGGCTACGATTAAAAAGATGCAGGCGCCGAACCAGCTGGCTGCCGTCTTGGAGGTGTCGGGATCTCCCGAGGAAAACTTGGAATAGACCTTCACGCCTCCGATAAGGCCGACCACGGCTCCGATGGCATAAATCAGTTTGGTTCCCGGATCGAAATAGGAAGTGACCATGTTGGTGGCTTCAGTGATACCGCCGATACCATTACCCTGGGCGAAAGCCCCTGTCGTTGCAAGCAGCATCATGGCTGCAAAAAAGAATCTTTTTTTCATGTGTCGAAACTTTTAATTGGTGAGACAAAAAATGATTTCGACCACGAATATATAACGCTTAATTCATTGATTTACAACGCTGACGATGCGTGACATCGGGTGTCATTACGTTACATCGTAAAGGGATTGCGACAAAGAAAAAACAGCGGAAAAACGGCATTTGATTCTTCCGGCAAAGGTAGCCCGTGCCTTCACTGCTTCTCTACCAGTGACAGCATGAATGACAGAGAATCATAGTCCACATATACGACGGATTTCATAAAAGACAAACGGTTTGTAAGAGGAAATAAAAGGGGACGTATTTCCCGATAACGCAACAAATGCTGATACAAGAAAAGTGGGCTAATGAAAATTCTGTGAACCAAACAGGAATAAATCATAAAACACTTGGTCATTAAAAAGAAATTCGATAATTTAGGGACGTATTTTGATTTCTTGAAGTACTAATATGAACTTTTGTTGGATATTTTCTATAGAAAATTATGTATCTATAAACCAAAGTGATATGAAGACAAAGAATTTATTTGGAATACTTATGCTGTTCCTTTTGACATTCAACTTTATCAGTTGTGATAAAGAAGACGAAGATGGCAGAAAAATAACGGACTACAAAGAGTATGTTTTAACTGTCGCATCGGAAATGAAGCCTGGTGTAATATGGTCAGAAGGAAATAATTTTCTTAAAGAAGTTTATGTAGTAAAAAAAGAAAATGCCGAAGACTGGGAAGCCATGGGGTATATTGACGGATTTGAATTTGAAAAGGGATATGAATATAAAATAAAAGTAAGCGAAACAAGTTATTTGGATCACAGCATGGGGCAACCTGCATGGACAGAATATGATTTGCTTGACGTTCTGTCAAAAGAAGAAAAAAATTCGGAAAATCTGCCGTTACATTTTATACCAGAATGGTTTTATGAAGAGCATGTTTTACCTAAATATAAATATGCTGTTGAAGCTGATAAGAAAGAAGTAATAGAAACAGATTTGAAAGAGAGCTCCATCATTCCATTGGATTATCATTATTTGCTGTACAGAGGTGGGGATGCATTACTCAGATGGTTTGCAATAAAAGATGATAAAAATACACTGGGGCCGTGTATTATAAAAAGCGAAAACAAAGATCCGGAAAAAATGCCGGAATCCTATAAATTACTACCTCCAGAAGGGAATGTTGAAGGATTTATAGGATGGTCATTCTTAGACGAAGAAGGTAACGAAACAAACTATCCTTCATTTGACGTATTTGTGGGTCGTTCAGCCAAATCAAAATCTTTCAATCCAGCCCCCAATATAGTGTATCTATATAAAGACCTTACTGAATACTATAAGAATAAATATCCCGAAATTGGTGTAAAAACGGTTGTGGCTTCTTATACTGTTGGTATTAACTAAAATATAACCACCGGCTATAATCCTTGTCTGTGGTATTATTGTACTATAAAGAAAAAAATTTGTAACGAGTAATCATACCTAAAATTATAACTGGTATGTAATATAAATAGAAAACAATAGGAAAAATAAAAGTAAATAAGAACTATAATCTATTGAATCAAAGCAATATGAAAACAAAGAACTTATTCGGAATATTAGTATTATTCCTTAGTGTGCTTAGCTTTACAAGTTGCAACAAAGACGAAAAGGGATTTTCTAAAGAAGAAGTACAGCAAGCTCTATTTGACATGAAAGGAACTTATCACGGATCTGTACAAGTAGCCTATTATCAAGGTTCAAATATAACAGAACTGCAAAATGCAGTAGCTGTTTCGCGAGATTCACTCAAATTCAATATGTCATTACAGCCCCTATCGGATCTGATTTCAGACGAAACAATTGCAGAACGTTTGCGGGAGATAGGTGAAGTGCCTATTATGGCCGGATATGAATTTTTACAATGGGATTCTGGTTGCATTCACTTCGTATTGTATCCAAAAGATGTCACTATATTAGGTGGATATGGAGCGCCTCCTTCCATTCGTCTTGTATTTTCCATGAACTATGGTGGTGATGCAGTGACTTATATGAACTCCATGAATTTCAATATGTCACCTTTGGAGTTATGGGTGGACGGAAAGAAATATGATGACTTCCCTCGCCTTGTTTATCATTTCGAAGGAGAATATGAATAATAATTAATAGAAAAACATGTAAATACAGAATTATAAATTTCAAATACAATTAATCCAATATTATACATAAATTGGGATATAAATCCTGTTATATTTAGCCTTGGTCCAGTTAAGATTCAATATTATGGTTTGATTTTTGTTACTGGTCTTGTCATTTGCTATTACATTATTGGGCATATATACAAGAAGGAGAAGATTTATACTCCTGAAGCAATGGAGAACCTTTTTATATATGCGGTTATTGGCATTTTTGGAGGTGCAAGACTTGGGCATTGTCTATTTTATGATTTTGAATATTTTTCTTCTCATATAATTGAAATATTCATTCCTTTTAGAGAAAATGCTAATGGTGTTTACGAGTTTATAGGATACAAAGGATTGGCAAGCCATGGTGGGGCGATTGGTTTGTTTATTGCCATGTTGTTATACTCACGGAAAGTTCACATTCTATTCCCGAAGATAATAGACATCATAGCTATTTTGGCTCCATTAGGGGGAGCTTTTATAAGAATCTAAAATTTAATGAACTCTGAAATTATTGGACGTCCGACAGATTTGCCTTGGGCTTTTATATTCAGATACTTTGATGATTTACCAAGACATTCTTCACAGCTTTATGAGTCAATAAGCTATTTTATTATTTTCCTGATTGCTTATTCTTTATACAAATATAAAAGGCAGTTATTCAAAGTTGGAAGTTATTTCTATTTTGGCTTTAGTATTTTTGCCATTTTTATAATGCGATTCCTTTTAGAATACACAAAGGAAAATCAAAAAGGTTTCGAAGATTCGATGTTTTTCAATATGGGACAAGTTTTGAATATCCCTTTTATCGTATTAGGTCTATACCTGATTTTGCATAGTTATATACAGTCATCAAAAGAGACAACTATAACAAATAAGACAACCGATAAACAGTGCAGATAATCTGAGCTAATACAGAACTATACTCAAATAAGCCTTTAATAGTGTAACTAATGAATGATAACCCAGAAAGTTTTATCTAACTTTCTGGGTTATCATCGTTTAATGCCACACCTTTTTTACTAAACGGCTAAGTATATTTCCTTATATCAAAAGAAATATCGGCTTTTTCCCCGGCATCCTGCTTCGTAAAACCTTCGACCTTATCCATATATTCGTCAATAAGATTGTCTATTTTCTGTTGGAAACCGGATTCATTTTCAAGGAAAGCCAACAATTGGGTGCCGGACAGCTTATGCCGTATAGTGTGGACAGCACGGATAATCTTGGTCTCATCAGTAGAGTTATCCACCAGCACATCAGCCATATTGTTCATGTCTTCATATGTCAATGCAGTATTGAAATCCGGGTCCGGTTCAGAATCCGCAGAAACCATCAATTCACGTTTTTCTTCATCGGACAGACCGTTTTTCCCGCCAGAAAGAGTGTCATCCACATCATCGGCATTGATTTCCATGTCTTCCTCTACAGGTATCTTCTCCAAAGGTTCAGAACGAACCGGTACTTTCTTCCGAATATCAGGATCTTCAAGATATACAATCTTTGTCTTGCCGATTACATCATCATCTGAAACCGGTGATGCGGTTTCACTTACGGCAGAATTCTCATGAATGTGCTTTCCTACCGGCACCATATCTTCAGACGTGGTCTGTGTTTCCGGTTTTCGCCGCGCGTCCTTTTTCTTCTTCAGATATTTCCTGTGAAGTTTCCATGACCTGACACGGACGATACGTAGCCAACGGACAAACCCGTCCCATAAACCGTACATTCTGCTTCCGAAAACAAATACCCATAAATGATTAAGTATGATGGTCACACATATCGTCTTGACCATAAAATATAAAATCGTTACCATAGTGCTTACAATTATTTGGTGTTATTCCCATTATACAATTTCCGTTACGGACACTTTCAATGTCATTTTCATGAATATGTTCCCTAACTATTCTTTGTATAAAGGTTGATTATTGATCTGATTGTTATAAAGACTGTTTATTTCCTCCCGGTACTGCTCCAAATGAGCGGTCAGAATATCATCGATATATTTTGACATACTGACTCCCGGGGCCACAACGGACAGGAATCTCCGTATGAACTGGTAATTTTCCAGACTGATATAGGCCTGCTGTCTCAACTGGATATTACCACCCTTAAGGAACTGCCTGCGGTACGAACCGGATTCATCCTTGCGTTTTTTTTGTCTTACGGCACTTTTCATATCATGACCGCCGGTATCATCCCCCTTTTCCTGTATATCTTCTTCTACAGATTCCTCGTCAATGATTACGTCTTTCGGAGCATTCTTGCCATAGACCGGAACATCCCCTGCCATAATTCCCCGGAGAAGTTCCTCATTTACCGTTACCTGTTTCTTCGCCATGACATTCCAGTTTTAATTTAACAAAAAGTTCCTCTGCAAGTTCTGCGAGTCCGCTGCCTTTCATCAGTTTGGTTGGAGGCGGGAAAAGGGTACAGCGGAAAAAGGATTTGTTGAGAAGTGACAATTCCTTTTCATAACGGTTGGTTTCCGGAACAATGGTATCCAGAACATTCAATTCCAACTTGTGCATAATGGCACAATAGGCGTCGAATACTTCCGTTGAAGCACGGGCATCCTTTTTGGTCCAGAAAAAGAAGAACTCTTTCAACGGAATATCCTTCATTTCCCTGATATAATCCAGGACGGTTGTGGAAAATGACAGACTGCTCTGCATCACTATCCGGTCCGGAACAATCGGAGTCAGCACGTAATCCATATTGACAATGGTATTGAGAACCCCTCTGGAATTTACCGTTCCGGGCAGATCCACGATAATCAGGTCATAATCACCGCCCGCCGCCAGTTCGTCTGCCGTCTGACGGGCATTCTCCGCTTTCGATCCTACAATCGTGTAGGCTTTCTTCTTGATACGCTCAAACTGGGATATCATCAGCTGCTTGAAATATTCACTGTGTTCGACAGTACGCATATCCCTCTCTTTCATACGGACCAGACTGAACTGTGGGTAGTCACAGTCAACAACCGCAACATTCAGTCCTTTCAGATAATGGTAATACCCGGCAAGCAAAATCGTCATGGCCGATTTGCCGACTCCGCCCTTCTGGTTGCAAAGGGCAACATAAACTGTTTCTTTTTTCATACGCTTCTTACTTTTATATTGAACATAACAGATTCCATACTTACTGGCTGACTGGATATATGCAGCCTGTCATTACAGCATTACGCCAGTACATCATCACTGCTTTCCATCACTACTGCATAACATCAGTATGCCAGTCATTATCTACTTCCGATGTGCAGTACTCCAGCCAATCAGTCGTTCTGTCAGTCAGTACTGCATTCACACAGTCAGTACTGCAGTAATTCAGTTGTTAAGTATTGCACAAATTCCATCATTCACACTGCAAATAAAAAGGGATTTTCCAGAATAATCACCATCATCCGGAGACGGTGACGACCCTTGTCACCGTATGACATCTTGTTACATATAATCCACTGTTTTACAGATGAATATACCGACGTAACTTTGCCACCGACAACGGAATGGATGCCGGATGGAGCTATCCCCAAAGCCGAAGAATGAGGCTGAAGGTCAAAACTCAATTTGACTTCAGGCAAATTCATGTTCAAGCGAACATAGCAAGTTGTGTTTTGGGCAGCCCGAAATGATTCGGGCATCCCAAAACAAACTTGCCACTCGCCTGAAGGCTCGGGAGGGATTTCCTCCAAAGTCGGAAATCCATGACGTAAAATCAGAAACAGAAAATCTCAATGCGTATGGAAGAAAACAGTAAAAGAAGAACAAGAAGAAGCACGGGCAGAAAACCGAAGATCGACCCGGCAGTATTCCGCTACGGTATCAAACTGACTTCGGAAGAGAACGGAAATTTCGAGCTGCTGTTTGAAAAATCCGGGATGAAACAACGGGCAAGATTCATCAAGGCGATGATTTTCGGACGTGAAATGAAGGTCGTCAGAATCGACAAGGCTGCGATGGACTACTACATCAGACTTACAAATTTCTATCACCAGTTCCAAGCCATCGGCAACAACTACAACCAGACTGTGAAGGCAGTCAAGTCCAATTTCGGCGAGAAACGGGCGTTCGCCCTGCTCCGCAATCTGGAAAAGGCCACCATCGACCTGGTGGTGCTGAGCAAGCGGATCATCATGCTTACCCGGGAGTTCGAGGAGGAATACCTTATAAAAAGAAAGAAGGAGGAACAGCAGAATGGTGGCTAAGATCAACAGGGGTGTATCGCTCTACGGGGCGGTCATCTACAACCAGCGTAAAGTGGATGAGGCAACCGCCCGTATCATCGCGGGCAACCGCATGATTACCGACCTCACCGGAAATCCCCACAATGTCATGCAGCAGACGCTATGGGCTTTCGAGAGCTACCTCGCCGCCAACAGGAACACGGAGAAGCCGGTACTGCATATCTCTCTGAACCCATCGGTGGACGACCGCCTCACGGACGGGGAGTTCGCGGAACTGGCACGCGAGTACATGCAGAAGATGGGCTACGGCGACCAGCCCTACATCGTCTATCTGCACGAGGACATCGACCGCAGGCATGTCCATATTGTCTCCACCTGCGTGAAGGAGAACGGCGAGAAAATCAGTGACGCATACGAATGGAACCGTTCGATGAAAGCCTGCCGGGAACTGGAAAACAGATTCGGACTCAAGCCTGTGGCTGACAAGCGGAACGAACTGCTGGAACCGTATCTCAAGAAGGCGGACTACCGGGACGGGGACGTGAAACGTCAGGTCGGCAATATACTCAAAAGTGTGTTCACCGCCTACCGCTTCCAGACATTCGGGGAGTTCAGTGCCATGCTCTCATGCTTCAACATCGAGGCCAAACAGGTTCGGGGAGAATTTGAAGGCTCACCCTACAACGGTATCGTATATACCCTGACGGACGATGCGGGCAGGCCGGTATGCACGCCCATCAAGTCTTCGCTCATCGGCAAGCGCTTCGGCTACGAAGGGATAGAAAAAAGGATTGCCGTCAATGTCCGAGATTTCAGAAACCGGAAGTGGCAGCCGAAAATCCATGATGCCGTCACGCTGGCCATGCACGGCTGCCGGGGAAACCGGGAAGATTTCATCCGGCTGCTCGGGGAAAAGGGCATTGACGTGGTGTTCAGGGAAAACGAGGAAGGCCGTATCTACGGCGTGACCTTCATAGACCACAGAAACCGTGAGGTATATAACGGTTCCCGTCTGGGCAAGGAGTTTTCCGCCAACGCCTTCGAACAGCTTTTTAACAGGCCGCAGGATTTTCCGGAGCCGGAATCCACCGGACAATATGCCTCCACACGGGAGAGCCTTTCCGACAACATGGAAAGCGCCATCGAGCAGGCTTTCGGAATATTCAGTACCGACATCAACGGACCGGACCCGCAGGAGGAGGCACTCGCCCGCAGACTGCAACGCAAGAAAAAGAAGAAACGCCGTTCACGCGGCATATCCTGATTGTCAATTACCAACCATCAAAATTTTTACAGTTATGCAACAAGAAGATGATTTAAGAGGACTGGCCAAGGTCATGGAGTTCATGCGTGCCATTTCCATCGTGTTTATTGTGATCCATGTCTACTGGTTCTGCTACAGCGCATTCGTGGATATGGGCATCAACATCGGAGTCGTGGACAGGATTCTGCTGAACTTCCAGAGGACGGCAGGACTGTTCAGCAACCTGCTTGTGACGAAAGTGTTCGCCTTCATATTCCTGGGACTTTCGTGTCTGGGTACGAAAGGTGTCAAGAACCAGAAGATGACGTGGCGGAAAATATACGCCGCCTTCCTCGGCGGCATCGTCCTGTTCTTCATGAACTGGTGGATGCTTGACCTGCCGTTCAGTACGACATTGAATGCTACCGTATATACGCTGACGCTTACCACGGGCTACATTCTCCTGCTTATGTCGGGAATATGGATTAGCCGTATGCTGAAACACAACCTCATGGAAGACGTATTCAACACCGCCAACGAAAGTTTCATGCAGGAAACAAGGCTTATGGAAAACGAATATTCTGTCAACCTGCCCACGAAATTTGTCTATCAGGGCAAGGAATGGGACGGCTGGATCAACATCGTGAACCCGTTCAGAGCCTCTATCGTACTGGGAACACCCGGCTCCGGAAAGAGCTATGCCGTAGTGAACAACTACATCAAACAGCAGATTGAGAAATCCTTTGCCATGTATATCTATGACTACAAGTTTCCGGACCTTTCGGAGATAGCCTACAACCATCTGCTCAAGCACAGACAACATTACAAGGTCAAGCCGGAATTCTATGTCATCAATTTCGACGACCCCAGACGCAGCCACCGATGCAATCCAATCAATCCAAGATTCATGGCAGATATCAGCGATGCCTACGAAAGTGCCTATACCATAATGCTCAATTTGAACAAGACCTGGATACAGAAACAGGGTGATTTTTTCGTGGAGTCACCGATTATCCTGCTTGCCGCAATCATCTGGTATTTGCGGATTTACAAGGACGGAAAGTATTGCACGTTCCCTCATGCAATCGAATTTCTTAACAAGCCGTATGCCGATATCTTCACGATTCTTACCTCTTATCCGTCCCTCGAAAACTATCTTTCCCCCTTTATGGACGCATGGCAAGGTGGAGCTCAAGACCAGCTCCAGGGCCAGATAGCAAGCGCGAAAATCCCTCTTTCGCGAATGATCTCGCCACAGCTTTACTGGGTGATGACGGGAGACGATTTCACCCTTGACCTGAACAATCCCGAACACCCCAAAATCCTCTGCGTGGGCAATAATCCGGACAGGCAGAATATCTATTCGGCGGCTCTCGGCCTGTACAATTCGCGCATCGTCAAATTGGTGAACAAGAAAGGACAACTGAAAAGTTCCATCATCATCGACGAGCTTCCGACCATCTATTTCCGTGGTATCGACAACCTGATTGCGACCGCCCGAAGCAACAAGGTGGCCGTCTGTCTCGGCTTCCAGGACTTCTCGCAACTTGCACGTGACTACGGCGACAAGGAGGCGAAGGTTATCCAGAACACGGTGGGCAATATCTTCAGCGGACAGGTGGTCGGAGAAACGGCAAAATCACTGTCGGAACGGTTCGGCAAGATTCTCCAGCAGCGGCAGTCCATATCCATCAACCGTCAGGACACTTCGACTTCCATCAACACGCAGCTTGATTCCCTGATACCCGCTTCCAAGATAGCCAATCTTTCGCAGGGTACATTCGTTGGCAGCGTGGCAGACAATTTCGGGGAAGAGATAGACCAGAAGATTTTCCATGCCCGCATCATCGTGGACAGCGCAAAGGTATCGGAAGAGATGAAAGCCTACAAGAAAATTCCTGTCATCAACGAGTTCAGGGACGCGGACGGAAACGATATCATGCAGCAGCAGATTGACCGAAACTACTCGCAGATAAAGGCGGATGTCTTGCAGATAATAGAAGAAGAAATGGAAAGAATAAAAAATGATCCGGAGCTGAGACACCTCATCCCGCAGCAGGAGGGAGAAGAAAACAATGACTGAAAATAGAGAAAAAGGGAGACCGCTGTTTTATTTCCGCCTGCAAAGGTCGTCCCGTGCCCGCTGGATTGTGCAAGGCCGGGCCCCTGCGTGGTTTGCTGAAAAAATCATCCTCGCACGAGTGCTCCGGTATTTTTTCGCAAAGCCTTGCGCAATCCGGCACGGGACAGAAAGGCAGGCAAGAAATAAAATACCGGCTTGACAAGCCGCAGATGTCTAACTCAAAAAAATGAAAGATATGAGCAGAAGCAACTTCACCCCGATGGAAAGATTCCATGAGATTCTAAACGGACACGGACTACAGGCCATGAACGTAGGTATAAATCATATCCGCATCTTCAGGGACAGCCGGAAAATATTCGACTACTATCCGCTGAGGATGAAACTCTTCGACTACCACAACTGGTACCAGCTTACCTATCCATCCTTCGGCAATGGCGACGGGAAATGGGAACAGGAACTTCTGGAGATAATCGGCAGACTTTCCGCCGCATAAACGGTATGCTATGGCAGCGCACATGAAAAAGACGGAATGGGACAACATTCCCGAATGGGCCATATATGCCCTGGAATACGGAACGGAAGAGGACGGCAGCCTGAACGAAGAGGAACGGGCCATGATTGAAAAATTTATCGGCACACATTTCCCGAAAGGATACACGATGAGCGTGGATTGGGACGCCTGCAACGAGTTTGACCGCTATCCCGCATTTGGAGAGCCTTGCAAGACCTGCAAGGTTCTTTTTGTTTCACCATAAATACACAGAAAAATGAAAAGAATGACACTGAGCGAATATCTCGCTGTCCCCGAAAATTACCGGGGAGTATGGACTACCGAACGATGGGACATTCCCGATTGGGAAAACTTGAGAAAAAACCACATGGGAAAACGTACCCTGATGGTATATGACAGAGGCACTTGCCTGCTTGTCGAGGGTCTGAGTCTTGAAATCGTGGATGACAGTTCCTGGAAAAAGCCGGAGGAAATCAAGAAGGAAATCCGTGAAAAATATCAGGAGTACCGTACTGAAAAGGGACATGAACCACATTTCCTCGAATGCATCATACGCTGGAACGACACCTTGGAGACACTGGAGACAAGAATAGCCCTGGACATGGATTCCGATACGGAAATGGACGATGAAATCTTCTTCTATTGCGATACTCTGGACAGCCTGCTGTCACTCGTTGACAAAAGCGGGGAAGATTTTGTCATAGCCGGATGTTTCGGATTCGGAGTGTATGAAGAACTTTTATGACACAATTCAAGATTTAATCTTTGATTTTTATGAGTATGAATGAGGTCAAGGATTAAAAAACATTATGTCACAAAGTTTATTACTTTATATAGATATAACATACATATATATCAGCAATAAAATAACAGTTTTTTATTGCAAAAATATCACTCAATATTTATCTTTGAGTCGTAAATCAGAAATCAGACAAATTATGAAACAATTTTTTTGCAAAAGTATATTCACTATTTCTATTATCATATCTATGTTCTTGAATTACAACAAATCCAATGCAATGGGTATAACAGAACGAGATAAGACTTATGATATAGGTATATGTACCGATAAAGGTAAGGTTAATCCTGAAAATGAAGATACGTGCGGTATTTTTTCAATTGGACAGGATATAGTTTGCGTTGTGTGTGACGGTGTAGGAGGTTCTGCTGCAGGGAGTACAGCTTCTCGTACTGCATTTGGGGCAGTAAAAGAGTATCTCGAAAATAATGGTCTCGGTTCTGGATTAGTTGAAATAAACAAAAATCTTGCTGCTTCATTTACTTTTGCGGACAAAAAAGTAAGGGAAATCGCAGCCTCAGATTCACTTCTCAAAGGAATGGCAACGACTTGTTTAGTAGCAGTTATTAGAAATGATACTCTTTATTATGCTCACGCAGGAGATTGCAGGTTATATACTGGTGATTTTTCCAAGCTTGAACAAATGACAGAAGACGATTCATATATCAATATGTTACTTGCTGATGGAGAAATTACGAAAAGAGAGGCTAAACGGCATCCATTAAGAAGAGCAATAATTAATGCTATTGGTAGCAAGTCCAATGAACTTTATGTGAACTCTTGTGAAAATGGAGTTCCTATTCAAGACGATACATATTACCTTATGTGCTCTGATGGACTATATGAAGAGTTGTCGGTAAAGCGAATTAGAAAAATCATTAAACAGAATGCAAAAAAGGATAGTAATAGTATATCAAAAGAACTTGTACAGTCAGCTAATAAGGCAGGAGGGAATGATAATATATCAGTAATTTTAATTCGTCGTATAAAAAATGTCATTCAACTTAATCTCCAATAATACAGTTTCTTAAAAGATTGAACAATGTATTTATTTTTTAATAACTATTTTATAATTCATTGAATATTAAATTATCTGAAGTTAAATAATTTTGCAGTCTTTACAAAAGAGAGACACAAATTATTTATTCTTGACTCAATTGTATTTTCCTCAAAAGTTGAATACAACAGGTTATATTCAAAATAATCGTTCTTTATTCCAGACAAACATATCATAAATCTCGTTATTATGTAAAATAAAAATGATTATCCGTATATTGTCCGTTAAATTTTAACATTCAGACTGTAAATATACCATGTGAAATATTTTTATATATCGTTGAAATTCAGTATATTTATACCATGAAACATTAAAACCTACCATT